>Ga0079997_115762_pt1 | contig 114764 bp, 93 predicted proteins | sample PerSpoCPS_CMetaG_FD_69200 | JGI IMG/M metagenome (GOLD analysis project Ga0079997, IMG submission 69200) | Archaeal communities from Yellowstone National Park, Wyoming, USA - Perpetual Spouter C (PS_C) MetaG (SPADES assembly) (version 2) | ecosystem: Environmental > Aquatic > Thermal springs >...
AGATGGTGGTGGGGGGTGGTGTTGGTTGGTGGATGGGGTGTTGAGTTGGTTGTGTGTGTTTCGGTTGTGCGGGTTTGGGTGGGTTTTGGGGTGGTGTGGTGGTTTTTGGGGTTCGTTTTTTTGGTGGGCTTTGGGATGTTGGGGAGTCTGCGTGGTGTATTCACGCCTGCTCGAAATGGCAGACATCAGGGTTCCCCCTGCCTGCAGGGGGAACCTAAAGGAGGGGGGTTCCAAAAACTGTCGTGCAATGAGCCGTACACGGGGGAGGCACTGTGACTCCCTCCTCGCGTGCGGGGAGGGCTGGGGTGGGAGCGCGAAATCGCTTTTCTTTAATGGCTTGTCTGCTGGGTGAAGGCGATGTAATCTTCCAGCATTTCGAGGGCGCGTCCGGTTTCAACGGCACGCAGGGCGACCACCACGCCATCGCGCGGGTCCTCCACGCGTCCTGCCACCCAGAGCGCCATCGCCGCGCCGGGCAAGAGTGCCTGCATGCGCGCCTCGTCTTCACCCGCTAAGGCGTCGCGCAGGTACTGAGCGTTCTGCTGGGGCGTTTCACCGGCGAGGATAGCAGCACCGGGCAATCGCTGCAAGCCCAGGTCTTCTGGCGTGAACTCGAAAGTTTCTATGCTGCCGTCGGGTTTCAGATGGGCGGCGACGGTGGTGCCGATGGGCGATACCTCGTCCAGCCCATCCATGCCGTGGACCACGAGGGCGCGCTCGGCACCGAGCCTGCCCAATGCCTCCGCCAGAATCGCAATCCACTGCCAGTGGAACACGCCCAGCAGCTGGCGGCGTGCACCCGCCGGATTGGTGAGCGGTCCCAGCAGATTGAACACGGTGCGCACGCCCAACTCGCGCCGCACAGACGCCACATGGCGCATCGCGGGATGGTGCAGCGGTGCGAACAGAAAGCCAATCCCCACCTGCTGAATCGCCTCCGCCACCTGCTCCGGTGTCAGGTTCAGATTGGCACCGAGCGCTTCCAGCACATCTGCGCTCCCGCACCGACTGCTGACGGCGCGATTGCCATGCTTAGCGACGGGCACACCCGCAGCAGCCACCACAAAGGCAATCCCCGTCGAGAGGTTCCAAGTCTTCATCACATCCCCGCCCGTGCCGCATGTATCGAGCAGTCCCGGCACCTGAACGGGCACGGAGACGGCGTGGGCACGCATGGCGCGTGCGAAGCCGACCATCTCGTCCAGCGTCTCGCCACGCGTGCGGAGCGTCATCAACACGCCTGCCATCTGCGCAGGGGTTAGCTCGCCTGCCATCAGGCGGTGCATCAGCTGTTCCGCTTCGCTCTCGCTCAATATCTCGCCTTCCAACACTTTGCGCAGCAGGTCGTTCATCGTGTCCTCCTTTCTCGCTCGTCGTCACAGGGCTGCCCGAATGGCGTGGGTCAGCATCTGCAGGCACTCTTCGACCAGTTCAGGGGTTTCGGCTTCCACCATCACGCGGATGGCGTTCTCGGTGCCGGAGGCGCGGATGTTGAGCCGTCCCCGTCCGTTCAGTCGCTGTTGCGCTTGTTCGATAGCGGCTTGGATGGTGGGGTTCTCGCGCCAGGTGTGCTTATCGCGCACGGCAATGCTCACCAGCCGCTGCGGGAACGGCTCAAATGGGTGCGCTATCTCCGAGAAGGGCTGTTCGCTTCGCAGGTAGAGGGCGAGCGTTTGGAGCAGGGTGATAAGCCCGTCGCCGGTGGTGGCGACCTCGCGGAAGATGATATGCCCCGATTGCTCACCCCCGACGAGCGCCTGATATTGGCACATCGCCTCCGCCACATAGCGGTCGCCCACGCGTGTTCGGATGAGTCGGATGCCCGCTTGTTGGAGGCGTCGCTCCATCCCCAGATTGCTCATCTCGGTCGCCACCACGAGCGGGGGCTGGAGCGTGCCGGCGGCATGGCGTTGCAGCGCCCACATGGTCATAATGCAGTCACCATCGACGGGTTCGGCATTTTCGTCGCAGAAGAGGGCGCGATCGGCATCCCCATCGAAGGCGACGCCCAGTTCCGCACCCGACTGCAGCACCGCTTGCTGCAGGTACTCCAGATGGGTGGAGCCGCAGCATGCGTTGATGTTGTCGCCATCTGGCTCGCAGGCGAAGAGGCTCACTTTGGCGCCCAGCTCCGTGAGCAGCGTCGGCGCGAACGGGCTGGCGGCGCCATTGGCGCAGTCAACGGCGATGTGGAGACCGCGCAACGGCTCGCGTGCACCTGTCCATTCGCGCATCAGGTGCAGCAAGTGGAGCAGATACTGCTCGCCTTCGCGTTCATCATAGCGCCACGCACCGATGGCAGCGGCAGATGGGTAGGGAAATGGGTCTGGCTCGTTCTCCATCAGCATCTCGATGGCGGCTTCCGCTTCGTCGGGGAATTTATAGCCGTCGCCGCCGATGAGCTTGATGCCGTTATCTTGGGCAGGGTTATGAGAAGCGGAGAGGACGATGCCCAGGTCATAGTGTCCCTCGCGCACCAGATAGGCAACGGCGGGTGTGGGCAGGATGCCAGCGGAGGTGACATGCGTGCCCAGCGAGCAGAGTCCGCTGATGAGCGCCGTTTCGAGCATTGCGCCGCTGCGGCGGGTGTCACGCCCGATGAGAACACGCGGCGTGGGCGACTGCTGCTGCAGGTAGCGGGCAATGGCGCGCCCCACGCGCAGGGCAAAATCGGGCGTGAGCAGTTCATTCGCCACGCCCCGAATGCCATCTGTGCCAAAATAGTGTTTCATCGCTGTCTCCATCGTTGTGCCCCCTCCACTCGGTTCCCCCTCCAAGCAGGGGGAACCGTGGTTGGTATTGCCTGAAATAGGAGGAGGCTCATACCTCGATATCGATGCCTTCACGCGGGGTGGGCTGTTCGGGGCGACGGGCGACAATCACGCGGCTGGGGCGCAGCACCCGCTCACCGATGCGATAGCCCCGCTCCACCTCGTCGATGATGACGCCATCCTCATACTCATCGGTTTCGATTCGCTGGATGGCTTCGTGCAGGTTCGGGTCGAAAGGCTGCCCCACCGCTTCGATGGGATGGATGTCATAGCGGGCGAGCAGGGCTTTAATCTGGCGTTCGGTCAGGCGCACGCCTTCCAGAAGGGGTTCCAGCTCGCGTGTGGCTTCTGCCGCCTGCAGCGCACGCTCAAAGTTGTCCAAGATGGGCAGCAGCTCCTCCATCAACGCTTCGAGCAGGCGCAGGCGACCGCGTTCCATCTCATCCTGCTGGCGACGGCGGTAGTTCTGGAAATCTGCCAGCGTGCGCAGATAGAGATTCCGTTGCTCTTCGAGTTCGCGCTCCATCGCCTGCAGGCGTGTGCGCATCGCCTCGATGTCCTGCTCGTCGAGAGCCGTTTCGTCCGTCGCTGCTGCCTCGGTTGTCTCGCTATAAGCCGTTTCGTTTTTCTCTTCCATCTCTACAGGGCGCTCCTCCATACCCTCACCTCCCTTGAAGAGGTTTTGATAAATTGTACCCCATCCAAGAGGGTACACTCTATCCCTGTGGAGGAAGACTTATGGCAAAGACAGCACTGCCCCACTGGGATATGAGTGGGGTATATCCGGGACTGGACTCGCCTGAGTTCGAGCGCGATTTTCGTGCCTTTGTGCGCGCGCTTGACGAGCTGGAAGCCCAGTTCGACGAAGCGCGCATCGACCGCGTGGAGCAACCGCTCCCAACCGATATGGCGGCGCATCTGTTCGATCACTTAGTGCCCGCTTACAACGCGCTTCAGGAGCAAGCGTGGACGCTGGGGGCTTATATTTATAGCTTCGTGACGACCGATTCGCGTGATGAATTTGCCCAAGCACGGCTAAGCGAGATGGAAAAGCAGGGTGTGCGCTTGGCAAAGCTGGACACCCGCCTCACCGCTTGGGCGGGCACGCAGGATATTGAATCGCTGCTTGCACGCTCTGAAGTTGCCCGCGCGCACGCCTATTGGCTCCGCCGTAGCCAGATAGCGGCGCAGCATATGATGTCGCCCGCCGAAGAGGCACTGGCAGCCGAGATGAGCCTCACCGGCAGCCACGCATGGAGCAAGCTCTATGGCAACCTGACCTCGCAAATCATGGTCGAAGTGGAGTTGCACGGCGAGCGACAGACGGTGCCGATGAGCATGGTGCGCAACTTAGCGTACGACCCCGATCGTGCCGTGCGCCGCGCCGGCTATGAGGCGGAGCTCAAAGCGTGGGAGCAGCACGCCCTCCCGCTTGCCAGCGCGCTGAACGCCATCAAGGGCGAGACGAACCTGATGGTGCGCAAGCGTGGCTGGCAATCTGCGCTGGAGGCGTCCCTTTTCCGAAACGCCCTCGATGAGGCGACCCTGGAGGCGATGCTCACCGCCGCCTATGAGGCGTTTCCCGACTTGCGCCGCTATCTGCTCGCCAAAGCACGGCTGCTGGGCATCGAGCGATGCGCCTGGTACGACATCTTCGCGCCGGTCGGCAAAGAGCCGCGCCCGTGGGATTACGCGCAGGCGGTGGAATTTATTACGGAACAGTTCGCCACCTATTCCGAGTCGTTACGCCAGTTTGCGGAGCGTGCCTTCCGCGAGAACTGGATCGATGCCGAACCACGACCAGGCAAGCATGATGGGGGCTTCTGCATGCGACTGCGTCGGGACGAATCGCGCATCTTAGTCAACTATAAACCCTCCTTCGGCGCGGTTATCACACTGGCACACGAGTTGGGGCATGCCTATCACAACCTCTGCCTCGCCGAGCGCACCTATCTCCAACGCCAGACCCCCGCAATCCTCGCCGAAACTGCCAGTATCTTCTGCCAGACTATCATTCTCCAAGCGGCACTACAACATGCAGACCCAGAGGAACGGCTCGCCATTCTGGAAGCCTCGCTGCAGGGTGTGGGGCATGTTGTGGTGGACATCACCAGCCGCTACCTTTTCGAGAAGCGACTGTTCGAGCAGCGTCAGGAGCGGGAGTTGAGCGTGCGCGAGTTGTGCGAGCTGATGCGCAACGCCCAGCTGGAGACCTATGGTGAGGGTCTGGACCCCAATGCGCTCCATCCCTACATGTGGGCAGCCAAGCCCCACTACTACGGTAGCGCGTTCTACAACTACCCCTACATGTTCGGCTTGCTTTTTGGGCTGGGCTTGTACGCGCTCTATCAGCACGACCCGCAGGGCTTCCGTGCCCGCTATGACGAGCTGCTTTCGCGCACGGGCATGGCAGATGCCGCAGAGCTGGCTCGCGAGTTCGGCTTCGATATTCGCACCCCCACTTTCTGGCGAGGTAGCTTCGAGGTGATCCGAGCGGACATCGACCAATTCGAGCAGCTCTGTGCAACCCTCTCCAACCCGTCTGACGGGTCAGACCCCAAACAGTGATGAACCTCGAAACCCGCTTTCAGTCGCTGCGGCAGGCAGGGGAAGCCGCGCTGATTGTCTACATCACGGCGGGCGATCCCGCGCTGGAACGCCTGCCCGACATTCTCCAGACGCTGCAAGAGGCGGGCGCCGACATGGTGGAGATAGGCTTCCCCTTCAGCGACCCCTTAGCCGACGGACCCGTCATTCAGGCGGCGATGGATCGCGCTTTAGCCCGTGGCACCACGCCAGCCCGCATTCTGGAGACGGTGGCGCGCTGTCGCCAGCAGATCGGGATGCCCCTGATTGCCTTCACCTACTATAACCCGGTGCTGCGTTATGGGTTGGAGCGATTTGCGCAGGACGCTCGCGCCGCCGGCTTCGACGCCTGCCTGATTACCGACCTGCCACCCGATGAGGCGGATGCGTGGCTTCCTGCGGCGCGCGCGGCTCAGCTGCAGACCATTTTCTTGTTGACGCCCACCAGCACCACCGAGCGCATCCGGTTGGTGGCGGAGCGGGGGCAAGGCTTTATCTATTGCGTCTCACGCACGGGGGTCACGGGCGCGCGCGACGAGCTGCCACCCGATTTGCCCGATCTCATCGCTCGCATCCGTGAATACAGCCGCCTGCCCGTGGCGGTCGGGTTCGGCATCTCCAAGCCAGAGCATGTGCGCACGGTTGCCCGCATCGCCGACGGCGCGGTCATCGGCAGCCAGATTGTGCATTACCTGCACGAATACGCCGATTCGCCTCACTGGGCGAAAGTGGTGGGCGATTTTGTGCGCGCACTCAAATCAGCCTGCAAGCGGGGGTAGGGTCATGTCGCTGCTGTGTCCGGGGAACATCTTCGCGCCGGGGTCCAGCATCGATTTCGCATGGTTGACCGCGATGCAGACCTCGCCCACACCCGTTGCGATGAGCTTCAACTTGCCCTCGTAGGTGCATACATCGCCCGCAGCATAGATGCCGGGCAAATTGGTCTGCATAAAGCGATCCACCTTTATGGCATTCCCCTCCAGTTCCAGTCCCCACTGTTTGAGCGGACCGAGGCTGGCTACAAAACCCAAATTGAGAATCACGGCATCGACGGGCAGCTCGATCTCGTCCTCCGTTTTGTTATGGAAGATAGTCGCGCGTTGCACCCTTCCGTCGCCCTGCACCCGCCGTAGCTCGTAGGGGGTCAGCACCCGCACAGGTGATTCGTGCAGCAGGCGCACGCTCTGCTCGTGTGCCCGAAACTCGTTCCGTCGATGAATCAGGGTTGTTTCGCGAGCGATGGGATGGAGATGGAGTGCCCAGTCCACTGCCGAATCGCCTCCGCCCACAATCAGCAGCCGCTTATCGGCGAAGAGTCGGGGGTCCTGCACCCCATAGTACACACCCCGCCCTTCGAACTCCGCTACACCCTCTGCGTTCAGGCGTCGCGGCGTGAATGCACCGGCACCGGCACAGATGACCAGCGTGCGCGTATGATGTTGGATGCCCTTGCTGGTGGTGATGACCCAGTGGTCGTTCGCACGCGTCAGTTGCTCTGCCCGCTCCTCCAAGCAGACCGTGGGCTGGAAGCGCATCGCCTGCCGAATTAGATGCTCCGCCAGCTCCTTCGCCCGCACTTCGGGGAAACCGGGCATATCATAGATATACTTTTCGGGATAGAGCGCGACCAACTGTCCGCCCAGCTGGGGCAAGCTGTCGATAATTTTGGTGCGCATGCCCCGCAGCCCGGCGTAGAACGCGCCAAACAGCCCGATGGGTCCCCCACCAATGAAGGTGATGTCGTACAGCTCCTGCTGCATGGTTCCCGCTTAAGTTTACCCGCTCCACCTCCCGGAAGGTGTTCAGAAACTGAACTCCCGTACGCCACGCATCATCCTATGGGTAAAATGATAGGGGATGGCACCGAATCCTGCGCGGCTCAAGGCGACACTGGACTCAATTTGTGAGCGGTTTCGTGGCGTGATGGGCTACAGCCTCTATCACACGCGCCACCAACATCGCTTGAACCGGTTGGGCGATGAGATTTTTCCGACCGCCAGCACGATCAAGACCGCCGTGATGGCGAAAGCCTTCGAGGAGATCGAGGCGGGTCGGCTCCGTTATGACGAGACACTGCCCATCACCCCTGACGATGTGCGTGATGGCGCGGGCGTGCTGCAGTTTTTTCGTGAGAAGCAGTCGGTTTCGGTGAAGCTGCTGCTGCACCTGATGATTACGCTGAGCGACAACACGGCGACGGTGATGTTGGCGCGGCGGCTGGGCACGCTGGAGGTGAACCGCTATCTGGAGCGATTGGGGCTGAAGCACACGCGCCTGTTGATGCTCCACCCACCCGATGATAAGGAGCTGAAGGCGTTGCGCGACCGCTGGGGGATGGGTATGACCACGCCCAACGAGATGGTAGAGCTGTTGGATGCGATTCGCACAGGGCGCGCCGGTTCACCCGCTGCGTGCGACCGCATGCTGCGCATCCTGTCGCACCAGTTCTATGATGACTTGATCGGAACCAGTGCGCCCCCGTGGGTCGTGACCGCCACGAAATCGGGTGCGATTGAGCGGTCGCGCTCCGACACGGGTATCGTGTTCAGCCCATCGGGCGCCTATATCCTGGCGGTCTACACCAAAGAGGCGGAAGATACGCGCTGGACACCTGAAAATGAAGGTGAAGTGGCGATTCGTGAGGTGGCGCGTGCCGTCTGGCGGTTCTATCATCCACGCGACAAATGGCAGCCGCCAACGGGGATGGAACGCTATCCACCCGCTTAGAGGGGATTGCTATGCGCTATGATTTGGACGGCTCCATCGAAAGCACCCCACTCGGAAGCCAGCCGCATAGGGAAGAGCGTGGCGACTCGGAGCAGCATCTGCGCCGCACGATACGCCCCCTCATCCTACTGATTATCTTCGGGCTGCTTGCCTTGCTTTTTGCTGCCAACTTTCGCGTGGTGGTGATTGAAGGGCACTCGATGGAGCCGACCTATCGGCATGGCGAGCGGGTGCTGATGACCTGGAATTACTGGCTGTTTGGTCCGATTCGCAAGGGGGATGTGGTGGTAATTGACTTGCCCGGAGGGGCACGCTTGATTAAGCGGGTGGTGGCATTGGGAGGTGAGACAGTGCCACCACTGTATTGGGGACCTGCTGTTCGGCAGATGGGTCCGCGCGTGCCGCCCGGCTATGTGTATGTGGTGGGCGACAATCTTCAGCAGTCGGAGGACAGCCGTCAGCTAGGGGCATTCCCCCTTAGCTGGGTGGAGGGCAAAATCGTCGGCTCTTATCAGGAGATACCATGAGTTACCACGACGAATCGCTTTCTCCGGGTTCTGAATCCCGTTCACATGGGTTTGATTGGGAGCATCTGCAGGCGGAGTGGGCGGGGCGACGGATGCAATTTGTGCCCGATTCGGTGCCAGCAGGAGCGAAGGTGCGCTATGTGGTCGTGCTAATAGGCGATGAGCAGGGGCGATTCCTGCTGGCGCATATTGCCGAGCGCGGCTATTGCGCTCCCAGCGGGCATATCGAGCCGGGCGAAGCGGCGGAGCATGCGGCGATTCGGGAGGCATATGAGGAGGCAGGGGCAGTCATCCGCTGTCTCGAAGCGATTGGCTATTATCGGCTCCAGCCCTGCTCGCCCGCTGTGTCCTCTTCACAGGAGGCGAGGACGGGGGATGAAGGGGCTGAATGTATCGCGCCCGTCTTTCTGGCGCAGCTGGAGCGTTTGGAACCTGTGCCGCATGGCTCCGAGTCGCGTGGGGTGCGCTGGGCTACTCTAAAGGAGATGCCGCAGCTCTACTATCAGTGGTCGCCTTTGCTGGAGGCGGTGTTTCGCTATGCGCGTGCGCGAATCGAGCAAGCGAGTGACGAACGGCAGGATTAGGTTGTGGGCGCCGTTGCCGCGCTGGCTGGCGTTGGCAGTCGGCTCGCAGGCATGCGCCCTCGCCTTAGCGCCGTGGCTGGCAGGCAGTCTCTATGTTGGTCCGCGCCCCGTTGCGCCGGAGCAGGTGGTGAGTGGGCTGCTATGGACAGGCGATTTCCCCTTGATGGGCAGCCTGTTGGTGGGGTGCGCGGTGCTGCTGGGGCTACTCGCCTGCGGCTGGAATGTGGCGATGTGGCGATTGCCTATCGGGCGTGTGCTTGTGCCCTTCGTGGCGCTGCTGTTCTGGATGGGATTATCGGTTGTAGTGAACGGCTCGGGCTGGCACGGGCTGCGACGCTGGACCGAGTGGGGAGTTGCCTTTGTGCTGCTGCTGGTCATCACGGCTCTTGTGCGGCGTGGGGCGAGCGGCTGGACACTCCTTAGCGCCATGCTCATCAGCGCGACGCTGCTAAGCCTGCGTGCCTGCTTCGAATACCTGCTGAACCGCTGGATCGGCATCGCCAATTGGCGCGTGTTTGCGAGTTTCTTCAATCCGAACCTGCTGGCGGGCTATCTGGTGATGGTCATCCCCGTCACGATGGGGGTCCTGTCAGCGATTTCTTCCTCGCCGCGTCGCCTGGACGGGTCTGGAAAGGGACTGTCCGGAGGCACCGTCTCCCTGCTGACCGCGCTGCTGACGGTTGCCCTGTGGTTGCAGCTGAGCGCGCTGGTGTTGACCGGCTCCCGATTTGGGATGGGGGCGTTCCTGATAGCCGCGGCGATTTTTCTCGCTCTGGGGTTGTTTTGGGGCGTTCTCACGCGCGAGTTCCTGTTGCGCTTGGCTTTGGTCGGCGTGTTGCTGCTTGCGGTGGTCTGGTTCAGCCTGCCGGCAGCCCAGCGATTGACCCCTCAAGCCGCCACCCAAGAGGTGCATTCCGGTTCGTTCCGCATCGAGACTTGGAAGGGCACGCTGCGGATGGCGTGGGCGAACCCACTGTTGGGGGTGGGATTGGGCGCGTTCGAGTGGCGGTATCCGCGCTATGCTTCGGTCGGTTTCACCCGCCTGGCGCACAACAGCTATCTGGAGCTAATGGCGGAGGCGGGCATCCCGGTGCTGCTCCTGTTGCTTGGGCTGGGTATCGGCTGGCTCACCCGCGCCTTGCAAGCCGAGATGCCACCGGGTGAGCGACACGCGCACGCCCGCATCCCCTTCGATTGGCGACCCGTTCGGTTGGGCATCGTGGCGGGTGTGTTGGCAGCGGCGATGCACAACTTTGCCGACTCGGACCTTGCCTGCTTCGCCAATCTGCTCACCCTATCGGGCTTACTGGCTTTGGGGCTGGCGTTCGCCATCGATGGGGTCTACACCGTGCCGGTGGGGCTTATCGAGCGGCGCGGTACGGCGTTGGTGTTGAGCGCATCGCTGGGCATGAGCCTCGCCAGCGCAGGCTTGGGTGAGCTGTATGCCAACCAAGCACGCTATGAGATGCTGGTGGGGCATATCCCGCAGGCGCTGGAAAACATGAACATCGCCCGCTCGCTGGATGCGCGCAACCCCGATTACCTGATGGATGCGGGTGAGCTCTACTACGCGCTGGGCAGGCGTGAGACCGCTTTCACCCTCATGGAGCGCGCCATTCGCCTGAAGCCGTCGCCCCGATTCTGGTATCGGTTGGGGCTTTATTATGAGCGAGAGGGCAAGCATGAGCAGGCACGAATCGCCTTCGAGCATGTGCTGCGCCTCGACCCGAACAACCTGCCAGCACTGCTCAAATTGGCGCAGCGAGCCGCTCGGGCTGCTCGCGATGGCATGCTGCCACCCGAAGCGCTCCGCTACTACCAGCGCATTCTGGAGCTGGAGCGTCGTCCCTACGGGCAGGTGCGCGCGATCCCCGATATGGTGGAGACCGCTTATGGCTTTGCCCATCTGGCGATGGCACAGCATGAGGAGGCGCGGGGCAACCCTGCGCGCGCGCGGCGTGAATATGAAGCCGCACTGGCTATCTTCCGCGCCTATCGGGAGCGCACCCTGCCGTTCAATCGGATGGGCAAGGAGCTGGGCTTATATAACCCGGAGCGCGAGCAGCAGATTCTGATGGCGCACCGCCGCACGCTGGAGGGGCTGATTCGGTTGCTCACGCAACAGGGTGCGTCGAGCGAGGCGGAACCGCTGCGCGAGGAATACAGCCGCCTCCAGAGCGAGTAGCCTCCGCGAGGAATTCTGCGGCGACCTCGCTGTGCCATAACAGCCCTTCGTCGCTGAGGCGGATGCGCGTGCCTTCCTGCAACAGCCAGCCACGCGCCACCAGCGATTGGATGAGGGGCTGATAGCGCGCCTGCACAGGCAAGCCGTAGCGGCGCTCCAATTCCGCCAGATTGACGCCCTCGATCAGGCGCAACCCCAACATGAGCGTTTCCGCTACGGAGTGCCACCCCGTCAACTGCTCGCTCTCGATCTCGAGCGGTTCCCCTGCCCCTATCCGCCTCACATATTCGCGCGGATGCTTCACATTCATCCAGCGTCTGCCCCCATAGAAGGAGACCGCCCCCGGACCAAAGCCCAGATAGGGACGATTGTGCCAGTAAATCAGGTTATGGCGACACGCATAGCCGGGCAGGGCATAGTTCGAAATCTCATACTGCTGATAGCCCGCTTCGCGGGTGAGCTGTTGCGATAGGCGAAACATCGCGACCTGCACCTCCTCATCAGGCAGGCGCAATTGACCTTTCTGATAGAGGTGATGGAAGCGCGTGCCCGGTTCCAGCATCAGCGCGTAAAGCGAGAGGTGTTCGGGTTGGAGCGCCATCGCCTGGCGCAGGTTCGACTCCCAGCGTTCCAGCGTCTGGTCGGGCAGGGCAAAGATGAGGTCCAAATTGAGGTTGGTGAAGCCTGCCTCGCGCGCCCACGCCACGCTCTGTAGCACCTCTTGAGGGGAATGGATACGCTCCATGCGCTTTAGCTCCTCCGCGTCGAACGATTGCACGCCGAGGCTGAGCCGATTGAACCCCGCTTGATGCAGGATGCGCAACTTGCGCCGATCCACGCTGCCCGGATTGGCTTCGATGGTGATTTCGGCGTCGGGGGCGATATCGAACCGCCGCTGCAGGTGTTCCAGAATCTGGGCAAGTGTTTCACCTTCCAAGAAAGTGGGTGTGCCCCCACCGAAGAAGAGGGTGGTGACACGGGCGCCGCCATAGGGGCACTGCTCGATCTCGCGATGGAGAGCCTCCACAAAGGCGGGCACAATCGCCCCACTCATCGCATAGGAGTTGAAGTCGCAATAGCCACATTTGCGGTGGCAGAACGGGATGTGGACATAAAGCCCCAACGCTTCCATCGGTTTCAGGATACCTGATTCGAGGCATATAGCTGGCGCGCCCGCACCAGCAGCGGGTCCTCAATGCCCGCCTCTTCGAAGCCCCTTGCTCGCAGCCGGCACGCGGGGCAGACTCCACATGGCGGGAAGCGACCCTCGTAGCAGGTGTGGGAGTAGGCAAGTGCGTCTAATGCACCTACCTCCTGCGCCAGTTGCACACTTTGCGCTTTGGTCAGGAACATCAGCGGGGTGTGAATGCGAATCGTCCACTCCATGCCCAGCTCGATGGCGCGCTCCAGCGCGTCGAGAGTGGCACGCCGGCAGTCGGGATAACCGGAGTAATCGGTTTGGCACATCCCGCCCACCAAATCGTGGCACTCCAGCTGATAAGCCCAGGCAGCAGCCAGCACGAGAAAGAGCAGGTTGCGTCCGGGCACGAAGGTGTTGGGCAGGTTGCCCCGCCCGCCCCTCTCCTGAATGGGGATGTCTTCAAGCAGGGCGGAGCCGCCCAGCTCCGCCAGTTCGCTTACCTTAAGGATGCGATGCGCCGCCACGCCTGCCATCTGCGCAATTGTGCGTGCGGCTTCCAATTCGATGCGGTGCCGCTGTCCATAATCGAAGGTAAGGGCATAGAGCCGTTCAAATCGCTCTTTTGCCCAATAGAGGCAGGTTGTGCTATCCTGCCCGCCGGAGAGCAGCACCACCGCCGAAGGCGCTATTCGCTCCCTCATCGCACACCCCTTGACAGGGATGGATGTACGGGTGCGGACATGTTATACCAACTGCGCGAGCGAAGTTCACCCATTGCCCCCTCCTTTAGGTTCCCCCCGCTTCGCGAGGGGAACCGTGCCTGGGTTTGGCTCTCCCGACTGCGCGAGGGGAACCCGTGCAGGGTTTGGCTCTCCCGACTGCGCGAGGGGAACCGTGCATGGCGCACTCGTTCGGTTCCCCCTGCAGGCAGGGGGAACCTGCAGGAGGGGGTTCTCCAATGTCCGTGTCTTGGCATGGTCTCCATGCCCTCTTTCTGTGCCCCGTGTCCGTGCTTTATCCACTTTAGCGTGGATACTGGAGCAGGATGTCGCGGATTTGCCCGATGATGCGCATCGCCTCCTCGTAGGGTCGCTGCCAGATATTGCGTCCGAAGATGAGTCCAGTCGCGCCTGCCTCCATCGAGAGGCGCACCTTGTTCAGCACATCCTCGTCGTTGCCTTTTTCACCGCCGGAGATAATCACGAAGGTACCGGGTGCGGAGGCGATCACGCGTCGGATGCGGGCTTCGTCGCTCTCCTCCAGTTCGTTATAGGGCTTGGGATGGAGCGCGCGTTTTTCAGGTGGGGCGAGCTTAGGGAAGTTGATTTTGACCACATCGGCGCCCAGCTCGGCAGCCACGCGCGCCGCATAATCCACTGCCCAGAGGCTATCGCGTCCGCCTTTGGCTTCCACCGCCTCGCCGCGTGGGTAAGACCAGACAATAAGGGGCATGCCATATCGCTCCGCGGCTTCGCGAACCTCCATGAACTGGCGGAAGTCATCATCTTGGCGAGGCGAGCCGACATAGAGGGTATAGCCCACCGCATCAGCACCCAAACGCACCGCATCCTCGACGCGCGAATTCAGCGGCGAGAACGCCTGGGCATCGGATGGGATTTCGGTCTTGCCGTTCAGCTTCAGAATCAGCGGGATGCGCCCCGCAAACTTGGCGATAAACTTCTCCGCGATGCCATACTGGAACGCCACCGCCGAGAAACCACCCTCTATCGCCAGCTGGCAGATGTATTCGGGGTCAGCAGAAGGCGGATAAGGGAAAAAGTCGCGCGGTCCATGCTCCAGACCCTGGTCGTAGGGCAGCACCATCAGAGTGCCGTTCGCCGGTCCATGCTGATACATCATCCGATAGAGGCGCGTGCGCTTGCCCGTGCTTAAATGCGCCAAATCCTGCAGCGATAGCCGCTTCACCGGAGTCATCGTCACCATCACTCTCACCTCACTGCGGGGATTATACCCGTCTCAGGATGGGTTGGCAAGCCGCATAAAAAATGGTAGGGCCAGGGGGATTCGAACCCCCGTCCTCCTGGCTGAAAACCAGGCGTCCTAGTCCCCTAGACCATGGCCCCACCGCGACATCCCTATTATACCCGAACCATAGGGGCTTAGGTCAAGGGGGTGGGAGGGTGTTTGGAAAATGGGGTCGATTTTTACCCCCGTTAGGTCTGATAAGGGTACATCGGGTAGATCCGAAAACGCCGAAGCAGCGAGGACTACTCGAATCCCCCCTCACCCCAACCCTCTCCCCCCTTTCTCAAGGGGGGAGAGGGTGCGGGAGTGGGGGGATCTGCCTGTGAAAAGCCGCTTCTGCGCGCCGAACAAGGGTGGCTGGTGTATACCCTTATCAAAAACCACGCAGGAGAAGCCATTTTTCGAACACCCTCAGGGGTAGCGAGGGTGTCGGAAAAAAATCGCTTTGGATGCGTGTTGGAGGCGTATTCACATAGGCACGGGAACCGTGCCCCTACTTGAATCGGATACGGGTGCGGTTTCCGCACCCTGATTTTCGGACACCCGCATGGGGTGAGACGATAGCGTTGCATTATAGGTTTGTGTAGGGTATACTTTGATTGCGACCATGCGAGCCGAACTGAGACCTGCAGAACGGATGCGGCAGGCGCTGATGGCGCACCTGGATCACGAAGGGGTGCAAACCCTTATTGAAACGGCAGCGACCTGCGACGAGGCAAACGACTACCTGCAGAATGGCGACTATGAGCTGGCGCTTCAGACCGCCTTGCCTCTGGTGCTGTTGCAAACGCCCATTATTGCCGAGCGTGCCCGCGAGATTGCCATCATGGCGTTAGACCATCTGGTAGATCGGGCAATTGCCACAGGCAGACCGCGCCAAGCGCTCGATTATCTTCAGCAATGGCTGCGCCTGGAACCCAACGCGATCTATCCGATGGTGCGACGGGCAGAAATCCTCCAGTTCGAGTTGAGCGATTACGACGCGGCGTGGACTGCCTACCTTCAGGTGCTGCGCCATCACCCCAACAATATCGAGGCGTTGGTGGGGCTGGCAGAGCTGTCGCTGATGGAAGGTAACCCGGAGCGTGCCTATCCCTATGTGATGCGCGCCTGGCAAACCCTGGCGCAATCACGCTGGGCTTACACCCCCTCGGTGCGCACCTTCACCGCTCTGTTCGAGGGGCTCTATGATGTCACCGCGGGCGTGCTTGCCTGGCTGGGAGCGCCTGAGGAATCAGAACGCCTGCTGGAGGAAGCCATCCGACGACTGGGCGGCAGCGACGCCCTCAAACATCGCCTGCAGCGACTACGCGACGCCCTCTACGGCGATTCAGCCGATGAGAGCGAGACGGACTGACCATGCGAATCGAGCAACTCCTATTGGGTGATGAGCTCATGCCCCTGTATGAGAAGGTGATGCAGGGTCAGCGGCTCTCGTTCGAAGAGGGCGTCCTGCTCTACCGCACCCCTAATCTGTCAGGCGTGGGCTACCTCGCTAACCTGGTGCGCGAACGGCTGCACGGCAATCGCGCTTACTACATCCGCAACCTGCACATCAATTACACCAATATCTGCAACAAAGGCTGCAAATTCTGCTCCTTCTATGCCAAAAAAGGCGGTCCGAAACCCTACACGCTCACGATGGAGGAGGTGCGCGAACGGCTCCAGAGCTACCGCCACATCCCCATTACCGAGGTGCATGTCGTGGGCGGGGTGAACCCGCGCCTGCCCTACCAGTATTATCTTGACCTGATTCGCACTATCCGCGAGGAGCGACCTGAGGTTCATATCAAAGCCTTCACCGCAGTGGAATGGGAGGAGATTGCCCGTGTGGCGCGGAAGCCCCTTGCCGAAGTGCTGCAGGAGATGAAAGCCGCAGGACTGGGCAGTGTGCCCGGTGGCGGCATCGAGGTGCTAAGCGACCGTATCCACGCCGCGCTGTTCCCCAAAAAGATTGATGGCAAACGCTGGATGGCAATCGCCCGTGAGATAGCCCGCGCAGGTCTCAAGCAGTATGCCACACTGCTCTACGGCATGGGCGAAACGATCGAGGAGCGCGTGCAACATTTCATCGCCCTGCGCGAGCTGCAGGACGAAACGGGACATTTTCTGGCGCTCACGCCACTCGCCTTCCATCCCGAAGGCACCGAACTGGCGCATCTGCCCCACACCACCGGCTATGACGACCTGCGCAATATCGCCGTCGCACGCTTGATGCTGGATAATTTCCCCCACATCAAGTCGTTCTGGATTATGAACACGCCGGCAGTGACGCAAATCGCGCTCTGGTACGGCGCGGACGATGTGGACGGCACGGTGCATGAGTATGAAATCGTCTATCAGGATGAGGCGCCGGGCGTGCGCCAGCAGGTGCTTACCCGTGCCGAGCTAATCCGCTTGATTCGGGAAGCGGGGCGTGAACCAGTGGAACGCGATAGCCTCTATCAAATCGTGCCTGCGGATGCGAGTGGGGTAGAATTTTGACCGTATGGCTGGCAACTATCGAGAGACGCTCAATCTGCCCAAAGAGGAGTGGACGATCCCGATGCGGGCGAACCTGCCAGAACAAGAGCCGCGCTGGCAGGCGTTCTGGCACGAGCTGCGCCTCTATGAGCGCATGCTGCAGAAACCGGCACCGCAAGGCGATTTCATCCTGCATGACGGACCCCCCTACTCCAACGGCAATATCCACATGGGGCACGCGCTCAACAAGGTGCTGAAGGACATCATCGTGCGCTCCTATGCGATGCGGGGCTACCGCACACCCTATGTGCCCGGCTGGGACAATCATGGTATGCCCATCGAGAACGCCGTCACGCAACAGTTCCGGCGGCAGGGTAGGAGCGTGACGGTGGCGGAGCTGCGTCAAGCATGCCGCGCCCACGCCTGGCATTATGTGCAGGTGCAGCGCGAGCAGTTCAAGCGGCTGGGTCTGGTGGGGGATTGGGAGCATCCCTATCTCACGATGGACGCTGCCTACGAAGCGGGCATCGTGCGCATCTTCGGCGAACTGGTGCAGCGCGATTATATCTATCGGCGACTCTACCCCGTGCTGTGGTGTCCTGTCTGTGAGACCGCGCTTGCCGAAGCCGAAGTGGAGTATCTGCCTAAAATCTCCGATGCCATCTATGTACGCTTTCCGATTGTGGCTTCCCCGCTGCCCGAACTCACGGGCGGACACGCCTTCATTCTTATCTGGACGACAACGCCATGGACCATCCCCGCCAATCTTGCGCTGGCGGTTCATCCCGATTTGGACTATGCCCTGGTGCAGGTTGATTCGGAACTCTATGTGTTGGTGAGCGGGCTGGTCGAGTCGACGATGGAGGTGCTGGGCATCGGCGCGTATCGGGTGGTCGGCACAGTCAAGGGGCGGCAATTGGAGGGCACGGTGGCGCGGCACCCGTTGTTTGAGCGGGAGTCGCCTGTGGTCTTGGCGGACTATGTGGAGGCGGAGGAGGGCACGGGCGTGGTGCATATTGCGCCCGGACATGGAAGGGAGGACTTCGAAACGGGGAGGCAATATGGCTTGCCCGTGCTGTGCCCTGTGGACGAGCGGGGTGTTTTCACCGAGGAGGCGGGCGAGTTCGCGGGGTTGCCCATCAGCCCAGAAGGCAATCGCGCCGTTATAGAGCGGCTACGCGCGCGGGGCTACCTGCTTCATCATGCCCCCTACGAACACAATTACCCGCACTGCTGGCGCTGCGATTCGCCGCTGCTGTTCCGCGCCACCGTGCAGTGGTTCATGCGGATTGATGCGTCGCATCGCCAGCGTGCTTTAGAAGCGATTCGAACCGTGCGCTGGATTCCACCTGAATCGGAGCGGCGCATCACCGCCATGGTGCAGGATCGCCCCGACTGGTGTTTGAGTCGGCAGCGGGCATGGGGTGTGGGCATTCCCGCTTTTTATTGCGAGGCGTGCGGAGAGGTGCTTCTGGAGCCTAGGTTGATTGAGCGTGTGGCGCAGCGCATCGAGCAGGAGGGCGCCGATGTCTGGTTCGAAAAACCGGCGGGCTATTTCCTGCCGGAGGGCACACGCTGCCCCGCATGTGGTGGTGAAGCCTTCCGCAAGGAGACGGATGTGCTGGATGTGTGGCTCGATTCCGGCAGCACGCACCGTCTTGTGTTGGAGACCCGTCCCGAGCTGCGCTGGCCCGCCGACCTTTATATTGAAGGCTCGGACCAGCATCGGGGCTGGTTCAACTCCAGCCTGATGGTGGCGGTTGCCACGAAGGGTGCGGCGCCCTATCGCACCGTCATCACGCATGGGTTTGTGCTGGATGGCGAAGGGCGCAAGATGAGCAAAAGCGAGGGGAATGTGGTCGATCCGGTGGAGGTGTGTGAGCGGTTGGGCGCCGATGTGCTGCGCCTGTGGGTGGCTTCCACCGAGTATTTTGAGGATGTGCGCCTTTCGGACGAGATTCTGAAATTTGTAGCGGACGCCTACCGTCAGATTCGCAACACGCTGCGTTTCATGTTAGGCAATCTGGGCGATTTTGACCCGACATGCGACGCAGTGGATTATGCGGACCTGCCTGAGCTGGATCGCTGGATGCTGGCGCGGTTGCAGGAATATCTGCGCTACTGTCTGCGCGCCTATGAGCAATACGAGTATCACCTGCTTTATCATGAGACGCGCCGATTTTGTAATGTGGAGCTAAGTGCGTTCTATCTGGATGTGTTGAAGGATCGGCTCTATGCCAGTGCGCCGAATGCGCGGGGGCGTCGGGCAGCCCAGACAGTGCTGTATGAGGTGAGCCGCGCGCTCACACGCCTGCTGGCACCTATCTTGGTTCACACGATGGAGGAGGTGTGGCAGCGGTTGCCTGTGCCCGATAAGGCGCCGAGTGTTCACCTGACGGAGTTTCCCACCGTTCGTGAGGAGTGGCTGGATCGGGAGTTGCTGGAGCGCTATGAGCGGCTGATCCGACTGCGTGAGGCGGTGAACCGTGCGGTGGAGCAGGCGAAGCAGGAGCGCCGTATCCCCAACCCCCAGTCAGCACGCGTGCGCCTTTATGCGGCGGGCGAGTTGTATGCCTTCTTGCGGCACTACCCGACCGACCCGACGCCCGATAACCTGCTGGCACGGCTGTTCGGCGTTTCTCAAGCGGAGGTCTATCCCATTGAGAAAGCCCCCGCCCCAACCCTCCTTGTGGACGGTGAGGGGGAGCTGCACATTGAGGTGGACACCGCTCCGGGGGCGAAATGTGCCCGCTGTTGGCTCGTGCTGCCCGATGTAGGCGCGCAGAGCGACTATCCCGACCTCTGCCCTCGCTGCGCCGAGGTGGTGCGAACCCTATAGAACCGCACGAGTCCGTTATAAGTGCCCTATGGCTTGGTTTTGCCCGACCTATCTTGGAGGGGCACTATCTCAATCTCAAAGAGTTTGGGCCAGAGCTTGCCCGTGACGAAGAGCCGCTTTTCTTTGGGGTCATAGGCGATGCCGTTCAGCACATCGGCGTCGCGCGCCTCACGCTCGCTCAACAGCCCTGAGAGGTCTATCCAGCCCACTACCTCGCCTGTGCGGGGCGAGATGCGGGCTATCAGGTCGGTCTGCCAGACATTGGCGTAGATTTCACCCTCCACATATTCCAGCTCGTTCAGATTGCGCACAGGCGCACCCCCCGCTTTGACCTGCAATCGCTTCACGACCGCAAAGGTGTCCGGGTCGCGAAAGGTGAGGGTATCGGAGCCGTCGCTCATAATCAGATGCTTGCCATCGTGAGTCAATCCCCAGCCTTCGCCCGCATAGGAGAACTCCGTGATGTTGCGGAACGAATCGCGCTCATAGACGAAGCAGATGCCGTTGCGCCATGTGAGTTGATAGATTTTGCCCTGATAGAGGGTGATGCCTTCCCCGAACAGTTCGGGCGCCAGCTTCTTGATTTGCAGCACGCGTCCTGTGCGCAGCTCCACTTTGCGCAGCGAGGACTGCCCCTCCAGCCCTGTACCCTCATAGAGGTAGCCCTCGGCATAGACCAGCCCCTGTGTGAACGCCTTCGGGTCGTGGGGATAGGTACGCACGACGCGATAGGTGTAGAACGGGATAGCGTCTTTCGTCTCTGTCTGCTCGGATGAGCCGACGCTGGTGTTGGGAGAAGTGTTGCTCGAGGGCGAAGAAGCCGTCTGGCAACTTGCCAGTAGCCCCAGTATGCCCACCCATAGCCAGCTTAGAGCGAGGCGTCTCATCGACACTATCATACCCGCTGGCGCGTGCCGCGGGCAGGGCGATAGAGGCGCAAGTAGAGCAGCCCGCCACCCGTCATCACCAGCAGCTGGAGAACGGTGCCCGGCTCTGGCGCCGCGCCTCCGTCCCCCCAGTTGCTGCCCGGTCCCCAGCGGTCGATGCGCACACGCAAGAAAACAGGCGCGTGGTCGGAGGCGTTGGGGCTATCGTTGAGATCAAACCCCTCAGGCAACATGCCGTCGGGGAAGCGGCGCGTGTTGAAAAGTATCGCCTCCAGCACCGTAATCCGATCGCGTCCCCGCTCGGTTGCTGAGGTCATCAAATAATCGAACCGATTGCGCAGGTCGGAGTTGCGCGTGCTGACTTTATGGGTGCGTTTGCCGCCCAGCGCGTCGGTGGGGATGTGGTCGTGGAGCCGTGCCGATTTGACCGTGCTGATGGGCATGTAGGTGCGTCCATCGGGCAGCGTGCCGCCGATATCGAAGAGCGAGTTCAGGTCGGGGTCTTCGTTCTCGTTCAGGTCGCCTCCCAGCACATAGGCGGAGTTGCGGTGCTGGAGGCGCCAGCGGCGAATCTCGTCTCGCGTGCGCTCGGCGTTTGTCTGACGCTTCACCGCATCGTTGGTGTAGCCGCCCGCCTTGAAATGCGCTCCGAACACCCCTAAGCCATTTGTGCCCGGCACATCGACCCAGCCGATGGTCAGCCCCCGATTGGGCGAGCCGATATTCACATCGCCCATCTCCAGAAACCGATAGCGACTGATAACCGCCGAGCTAATCCAGCCGTCGCTGTTGCGGTTCACATAGACATAGAAATTCACGCCCCGCTGGGGATTGGAACCGTAGTAGGTGAGGTTGGTCTGCACAAAGTTCACAAGAGCGGCTTCTTGGTCTGCGGGGTTCCAGCCCGATGTGTTGCCCCCCACCTCGTGGAGAAGCCAGATGTCGGGCTTGAGGTAGTTGGCGATTTTGGCGACATAGGGTTGTGCCGCGCTGTTAGGGTCGTTCGCGCCGATTGCCCGCCCGATGTTCCAACTCATAATGCGTAATTCCGTCGCGCTCGCACTGGCAAGCAGCCAGCCCAGCGCCATCAGCAAACCGTATCTCGCTTTCATCCCACCCCATATTATAGCCGAACGGCTCGCTTCTGGCAAACTGCACCGATGTGCCTCCTACAGACAGGGCTGCAACTCTGGCGGTGGTATCATGGAAAAAGGCATTTGCCATCTGTTAGCGGCGCAAAATAGGGGACGAGTGCAAAAAATGGGGCTGTCCGGCGATTAATATGATGGATGTCGCCCAACAGGCGAGCTGCATCCAAAATTGAAATTGAGCAGGAGGTGGCATGGCGATGAAGAAATATGGGATGATGTTGCGTAGCTTGGGAAGCAATCGGTACAGCTGACCCATGGTACCGATAGGCGTTGACGCTAATCATTTCAACAGGGGGTTTTTAGGGTATGTTGATTGCAAAAAAACGGGATGATGCGGATCCTATGGTAGGACAACCAACGCCTAAAGAGGCTGAGAGAATCCGCAAAGAGATTCTGCGCTTGCGTGGTATTCCCGAAGTTGATCGATACATCGCTAAGGCTGGAGAGGAAGGTCGATCCCTTCTGATACTACGCGTCTATCACATGATGGTTGAACAAGCGCGTGCCAATTTGAGACCTCTCATTTTGTATGGTTTTGCACGTGCTTGTTATGAATATAAGAATGAAACTTCTACGTTAATGTTCACAGAATTATTAGAGAGGGAATCACTTCAGTGGAAATCAACACTTAAGCACGCCTTGATGCAACTAAAAGCGCAATATAGCAAGCATCCAGCCTACATGATTTCAAATTTGATTTATATTTATATCTATCGTGATCATCCAAAATATAAATCAACATTTATTAAAAAAGAAGAAAACGGAATGCTAATGTACATTGGCGACGATAACATGCCAGAAGTTTTACTTCCAATAATTCGCGAGATCGAAAGTGTAGAACCTGATCACCCGCTGGTGCTTTACTTGAAGGAATTAATGTTATTTAGATCAACACAAAGTCATGAAAGTTCTCACTATATATATTCATCAATTTATAATAGCGGCAATATGGATAGACTACCTTTCTTAAATAGATTGTTCATTTTATTTGATTTGTATTTTTACTTTACAAATAAAAACAATCAAAAAATGAGCGATAAATATGCAAATGAAATGGTACAGTTGATAATAAAAACATGGAATATCTATCCTACTCAGCATTACTTTGTATTCAATGTTGAACGATGGATATCAAACAATCCGAATTGTATTAAATTATTAAACATTATTCGAGATTTAAAGCGAAATAATGGTCGCTTGCCTACTGAAAATCGATGATATAACACCCTGTATGAACAGGAGTATAACGCGGATTGCTTAATCAGCAGGAAAGAGGGTTTATCCAGCGAGCACTCGTCGTGGAGGGGAAAGGATGTCGAACGAAAAGCGTGCCAAATGGCTGAAAAAGTTAATGGCACTTGGTGTCAGCAATGATGACGCCGAAGACCTGTTGCAGAACGCCCTTGTGGAGGCGTTCGTGTATCTACAGCACCTTCACCCTGAAGCCGCTCCCATAACCATCGAAAGCCTGATGACGGATGCACTTATAGGACGAATTCTCAAGTGTCGTGTAGCCGACTTCTTCCGCGACAAGAAAAGGGAGCAGCAACTGCTTCAGGAATACATCGCCGAATGCCACTTGCACCTACCTGATGAGGATGCATGATGGACCTTCCAATCTGCTAGTGAGGTATTGGAACACTTGCCCGAATGTTGGCGAGCAGTGGTTCGATGGCGAGTGGAGGGCTACAGCTGGGAGGAGATAGTATCTTGGATAGGTAAGCCAATAGGAACCTTAGCTCCCAGTCTGGAGCGTGCACTCAATAAGGCTTGCAAGGATTTAGGTTATCCTCGAAAAAAAAAAGTTGATTCTGCAGCGGATTGTTCAAGGGGAGGACAGCACGGCGTCCACCAGTGGCTCGGCGCCGAAGCGGAGGGGGTCGGTGCAGGGTAAGCCCGTCTCCTGCCTCGTCTGTTCGATGGCTGCTCGTGCCTCCGACTCGCTTAGATGCGCGGTGTTGAGGGCAATTGCCACCACACGGGAGGGATAGAACGCGCCCCCTGCCGCGGCGACCGCTTCATAGAGGCGTATTGCGACGGGGAGCGGCGGGATGGGCACATCGGGATAGCGCCAGATGTGAGTCTGCCCCGCGCGGTGAACCAAGATGAGATGGGTGGGCTGCGCACCTCGCAGCAGGGGCAACATCGCCGTGGAGGCGGGGTTGAAAAGGGAACCCTGCCCCTCGATATGCAGAATATCGGCATCCTGACTGAGGCGCAAGGTGAAGTGTTCAATCGCGCCCGAAGCGAAATCGACGCGCACCGCATCGAGCGCAACCCCATCCCCCTCAATCATGATGCCCGTTTGACCCGTGGCGAGGAATTTGGAGCGCAAGCCACGCTGGAGGCAGAGGCGGTGCATTTCGAGGCTGACGGTCATTTTGCCGACCGACATATCGGTGCCGACGGTCAGCACGCGCTTACAGGGCAGATGGCGTGCTGCGCCTGTGCCCACCTGGAGTCCAGGTGGCTCGCGCCGAATGTCCCATATCCACTGTCCCTTTCGCAACAGCGGTTTCAGTTCGGGATGGTCTGCCATCAGCAGGTGCAGCCCATTCACCAAGTTGAGTCCCGCCTGCACCGCCTGCTTCACCTCTTGCCACCACGGCTCGGGCAGCATGCCGCCCGGCGGTGCAATACCGATCACAAGTGTATCGGGCTGATAGGCAAGGGCTTCTTGGACGGAGGCGACGATGGGCACTTCCCGCGGGATGCCTGTCAGCGCAAAAAGCGACTGACCAGCGCACTCGTGGTCGATGACCGCAACCACCGGCGCACGACTGTAGCGCAGCAGTCCGATGCCCGTTTTGCCGAACAGACTGCGTATCCCCTCATGCATCAGGATAGCTAAGCGGTTCTGCTCCGTCAGCACGGGGCTTATTATACCGCCATGCTATAATCTTTGCACTTTGCGAGCGATGAATAGGGTCAACTATTGGGCACTCAGCATTTTTTGGTTAGGGGTCAGCGTGCACTGGGCTGCCTTTTTGACGATTGTGATGCAGGTGCGCGTGGCGAGCATCATGGCAGCGGAAGCGAAGGGCACCTACTTGGCGTGGCTGGCGGCGGCGGGCGCGCTGCTTTCGACCGTCATCCAGCTGATTGTGGGTCCCATCAGCGATCGCTGCACCTCGGCGCTGGGCAGGCGACGCCCCTTTATCCTGTGGGGCACGCTGTTGAGCCTGCCTTTTATTCTGCTGTTTATGATGACCCCCAACTTCGGGATGCTGGTGTTCCACTTTGTGATGATCCAGCTCTTTCTGAACTGGGCAAACGGTCCTTATCAAGCCGTCATCCCCGATTATGTGCCTCCGGAGCGGCACGGGCTGGCATCGGCATGGATGGGGATGATGACGCTGGTAGGCAATCTCATCGGGCTGGCGTTGGCAGGGCTGACCCTCAACGAGCCGCCCCTACTCTTTCAGGGCTACTCTTCTTCCGCACGCCTGCTGATTGTGGGAACCATCTTGGCGATTTGCCTGCTGGTCACGATGCTCTGGACGGTGCTGGGTCTGCATGAACCGCGCTGGCAACCTTCGAATCCCAACGAGCGGAAGCTGCATCCAGCCCTGTTCCTGAACATTTTGCTGAACGAGCATCCCAACTTTCGGTGGCTGGTGCTGTCGCGCTTTGCGTTCAATCTGGGCTTTTACACGGTACTGTTTTATCTGGAGTATTACCTGCGCGACACGATGGGGTTGGGTGAGGGTGCCCCGATGCAAGCCTTTGTCATCATGACGATTGCAACGCTCACCGGGGTGTTGGGCAACTGGCTGGCGGGCATTTTAGCGGACCGAACCAGCAAGAAGCGGGTGATGTATTACACGGCGGCGATGATGGGCGTCGGGACGCTGCTGTTTCTGATTGCGCCGGAGTTGCGCTGGGTCTATTTGCTGGGGGCGATTTTCGGCTTCGCGTGGGGCGCGTTCGCCGCCGTGGACTGGGCGCTTGCCAGCAATCTGGTGCCCATCGCCGAATCGGGGCGCTATATGGCTATCTGGCATATCTCGATGACCGTGCCGCAGGTGCTGGCACCGTTGGTGGCGGGTCCCATGGGCGATTGGCTCAATCGAGCCTATGGTCTGGGCGTCGGTTGGCGTTGGGTCTTTGCGCTGGTGCCGCTCTATCTGGTGTTGGCGGTGCTGTTGCTGCGCCCTGTGCGCGAACGGACGGAGGTGTTGCATGCAGGTTCGTGACCAGAACACACCCTTTCCCCCTTCGATGGCGAGGCTGGCAAACCGTGCGCTGTGGGAGCCATTTGCGGAGCGTCTGCGCACCCATGTGCGTTTCGCCTGTGGCTTAGTGCCCCCCTTAGCGCCTGCCCCCTTGCGTGCCCAGCGTGTTGTGGCTTATCGGGGCGAGGGCTTCCGCATCGAGCGGTTCGCACTGGAAACCCTGCCCGACTACTACCTGACAGGTAGCCTGTTCATTCCCGATAAGCCAGCGGGCAGACGCGCCCCGGCGATGTTGCAGCCGCACGGACATTTCGAGCAGGGTCGGCTGAATGCGCCCGATATACTGCGTGCCGTTGCGCTGGCACAGGCGGGGGCTTGGGTGCTGATGTATGATATGGTGGGCTATAATGACCATTTCCAATTGCCCCATCGGGTCGTGGAACCAGTGAGTTGGCACCGATGGGGGTTCAGCCTTGCTGGGCTGCAAACATGGAACAGCCTGTGTGCGTTCGAGTGGCTGGCGCGCCAGCCCGAGGTGGATGCGAAGCGCATCGGCTGCAGCGGGATTTCGGGAGGCGGCACGCAGACCTTTCTGTTGGCGGCGGTAGAGCCGCGCTTGGCTTGTGCTGTCCCTGTCAAGATGGTCTCCAGCACGATGCAGGGTGGTTGCCTGTGCGAGAACCCGCCGCTGCTGCGCTTGTTCGCAGGCAACCCGGAGATTGCTGCCCTCTGTGCCCCGCGCCCGATGCTGCTCATTTCCGATTCGGGCGACTGGACCGCTGACAACCCGGAGCGCGTGGCACCCTTCTTGCGCCAGGTGTATCAACTCTACGGCGCGGTGGAGCGGTTCCAGCATGTGCATCTCCACGAGGGGCATCAGTTTGGCGAGGCGGCGCGGGCAGCCTACTATCGTTGGGCGGCGGAGGTGCTGCAGCTCAATAGCGTGCCACGCGACCCCGCCCTGGAGCCGGAGGTGTTGTTGCCCGCGCTGCGCGTCTGGAGCGAGGCACTGCCGCGTCCCCAAGGCGCGCCGGAGGGCGATGCGGTGTTCGAACGGTATCGCACCCTCGCTCAAGCAGGTCTGCAACGCTGGCAGCGTAGCCGTCGCTTCCGACAGGAAGCCCAACAAGCGCTACTCTCCATGCTGGGGCTGTTGGACATGCCATCCGTCCCCGTCTCCTTCTCTGAGTCCAAACGGGGCAAAAAGGTCAAACTGGTGGGGATTGTGACGACCGATAAGCCCACTCAAGCCCAGCGAAGGCAGTGGGTACGCCCCGGTGAATCGGTGCGGGTGTTCTGCCTGCAAATCGCACCTCTTCCCGAAAGACCCTCCGCCTTTTTCCTGACTTATAACCTGCATCCTCTGGCGGAGGCAGCGCGCCAGTTGCTAACGGAGCTGCAAGTGCTGCAAGCGCAAGGGGTCTCGCTGCGGCTCGTGGCGGAGGGCGAATGCGCTGCCATCGCGGCGATGGTGGCAGCCCTGCTGAACATCCCCTGCCAGCTCGAATCCCCCAAGGAGGTCGACCTGCCCGGCTGGGACCGGATGGGTGGCTTCGAGACCTTACGCAAGTTGCTGCCGCGATAGCGGCTCTACTCTTCCCAGAAGCGGCGGTAGCCGAGCAGCGCCTCGCGCCCGCCCAACAACTTGATGGTCACCCAACCCGCTACAAAGCCGCCAATGTGCGCCAGATAGGCAACACCCGGCGACGCCACAAAAAATTGCGACACGAACCAGAACACCAGAAAGAAGATGGCGGGCACCTCCACGAAGGTCATCACAAAAAAGAGCAGCACGCAATCGAGCCGTGCGTGGGGGAACAGCAGCGCATACGCCCCCATTACGCCCGCTATCGCGCCGCTCGCCCCCACTACCGGCACATTCGAGTACATATTCGGCAGAATGTGCGACCACGCCGCCAAATAGCCCCACACGAGGTAAAGGATCAGATAGCGCCAGTGCCCTAAGGTGTCCTCCACATTGTTGCCGAAAATCCAGAGCGACCACATGTTGCCAATCAGGTGGAGCCAGCCCCCATGCAAAAACATCGAGGTGAAAATGGTGAGTTGGGGCGCAATCTCGCGCTGCACCTCCACGATCCGTCCCCATCCGGGCGCGACCTCCACCGGCACGCGCAGAACGCCCGGCGTGTTGCTTATCACCTCCGCCGGAATCGCGGAGTAGTAGAGCGTGATGTGTGGGTCGAACTGCTGCATCAGGAACACAATCGTGTTCACCACAATCAGTCCCACCGTGACGATGGGGAACCTTCGCGTCGGATTATGGTCCCGTATTGGGATTAGCATCGCTCTCGCCTCGCATCATTGACGATTCGCCCTGCTGACATTCCTTCCTGTCTATTTGATGTCGCCCTCGATCCCTGTCAGCACCCCGATAAAGGGCAGGTTGCGGTAGCGCTCCGCGTAGTCCAGTCCATAGCCGACCACGAACTGGTCGGGGATGTCGAACCCGCAGTAATCGACGGGCACGGCAACCTTCTGACGCGCCGGTTTGCGCAACAAGGTGCAGACCTTGAGGCTCGCCGGGTTGCGCGTGCGCAGCAGCTCCAGCAGGTAGGAAAGGGTCAGCCCCGTGTCCAAGATATCCTCCACCACCAGCACATGGCGACCGGCGATGCTGGTATCCAGGTCCTTCAGCAGGCGCACCACACCGGAACTGCGCGTCTCTGCCCCATAGCTGGAGATAGCCACAAAATCATAGGAGACGGGAATGGGCATGCAGCGCATCAAGTCGGCGAGAAACACCAGCGAGCCTTTCAGCACGCCGACCAGCAACGGCGGATTCGCAGACTCATAGTCGCGTGCTATCTGCTCGCCCAGCTCGCGCACGCGCGCCTGCAGTGTCGCCGAGTCGATCAGCACCTGCACCTCTGGGAATCGTGCCTGCCAGAGGGCATCGTCCATCTGCTCTGTGTGGCATGCGATGACCGCTGTCTCAATCGCCATAGGTCCCTCCCAAATGCTTGCTCGCGCTACTCCCACTCGATGGTGGCAGGCGGCTTCGAACTCAAATCGTACAGCACTCGATTGATACCGGGCACCTCGTTCACGATGCGGTGGGCAACACGCCGCAGCAGGTCGTAGGGCAGCTCCGCAGGCTCGGCGGTCATGGCGTCTTCGCTCTGCACCACGCGCAGCACAATGGGGTGCTGATAGGTGCGCTGGTCACCCATTACGCCCACACTGCGGATAGCGGGCAACACGGCGAACGCTTGCCACACTCGCCGATGCCAGCCCGCGCGGGTCAACTCCTCATTCAGGATGGCATCCGCTTCACGCACCTGCTCCAGCCGTTCGGGCGTGATTTCGCCCACGATGCGCACTGCCAAGCCCGGTCCGGGAAACGGCTGACGCCAGACGATCGAATCGGGCAAGCCCAATAGCTGCGCCACTGCGCGCACCTCATCCTTGAACAGGTAGCGCAGCGGTTCCAGCACCTCCAGTCGCATCCATGGGGGCAGCCCTCCCACATTGTGGTGCGTCTTGATTTTGGCGGCAAGCGGCGTGCCGCTTTCGATGACATCGGGATAGAGCGTGCCTTGTGCCAAGAAGCGGCAGTCGCCCATTTCGTCCGCATGCTCTTCGAAAAGGCGCACGAACTCCTCGCCGATGATGCGACGCTTCGCTTCAGGGTCGGTTATGCCCTGTAATCGCTGCAGGAACCGCTCCCGCGCATCCACGAAAATCAGGTGGGTGGGGAAGTGGCGGGTGAACATGGTGCGCACCTCTTCCGCTTCGCCCTTGCGCAGCAGCCCATGGTCCACAAAGATGCAGGTCAGCCGCTCGCCAATCGCGCGCTGCACCAGGGCGGCAACCGTGCAGGAATCGACCCCACCACTGATAGCACACAGCACCCGTGCATCGCCGACACGCGCCCGTATCGCCTCGATCGATTCTTCGATGAAGTTGCTGGGTGTCCAGTCGCCGCGGCAGCCGCACACTCGAAACAGGAAGTTGCGCAGCAGGGCTTGTCCGAACGGGGTATGCGACACTTCGGGATGGAACTGCACGCCGTACAGATGGCGTTGGCGGTCGCCCATCGCGGCGATGGGCGTGTTCGCCGTCTCCGCCAACACCTCAAAACCAGGAGGCGGTTGCACCACCTGATCCCCGTGGCTCATCCAGCAGACGAGTTCGGTCTCCAGCCCGGCAAAAAGGGGTTCGGTGCGCAACACGGTTAGGTGCGTGCGTCCGTACTCGCGTAGCGCCGCTGGTCGCACCTCACCCCCCAGCATCTGCGCCATCAACTGGTGCCCGTAGCAGATACCCAATACGGGTATCCCCATCTCAAACAGGGCAAGCGGCACACGCGGTGCGTTCGCCTCGTAAACGCTGGCGGGACCGCCCGATAAAATAATGCCCTTCGGCTCACGCGCACGAAGGGCATCGAGAGGAGTGGTGTAGGGCAGAATCTCACAGAAGACATGGCACTCGCGCACTCGACGCGCAATCAACTGGGTGTATTGCCCACCAAAATCGAGCACCACCACCTGCTCGTGCAGACCCGGATGCCGAACGGGCTCAACTGCCCACTCCATATTAATAGGATACCCGCTGCCTGCCAGACGATTCAACGCCCATGGGCATAGGATAAGGTATCCTATGCAAAGGTGAGAGCGTATGCCAGCACTGACGACACGCGCCCAGCCGAAACGCAAACGCCGTTGGACAGAGGCAGACCTCCTCTGCTTGCCTGACGATGGGCGCAAGTACGAACTGGTGAACGGGAGGCTCGTAGAAGTGCCTACAGGCGGACGACACGGGAAGATAGCGGTGGAACTGAGCGTCAGACTTTATCCTGCTGCGAAACCATGGGCGACCCTGTTCGATTCCAGCACGGGCTTTCGCACCGCGCAGGGCAACATTCGCTCGCCCGATGTCTCGGTAATGCGCACCGAACGCCTCCCCGATGGCAAAGCGCCCATCGGCTTCATCGACGGCGCACCCGACCTCGCCGTGGAAATCGTTTCCCCCAGTGAGAAGGTGGGGGAGCTGCTGACCAAGATGGCGGAATATTTTGAGTCGGGCACGCAGGAGGTGTGGCTGCTCTTCCCAGAGCGCAAGCAGGTGCATCGCTATCGTGCCGATATGGTGGTGGAGGTGCTGAATGAGGACGACACCCTGCAGGGCGCGCCACTGCTGCCCGACTTCACCGTCCGCGTGGGCGACCTGTTCGTGGAATAACCTCCAAACGCCCGCCCCGCCAAGCAGCACAGCACTTTGTGAGGCAGAAAAGCCTGAAATACGATTCCGCCCCGTTTCTGCTGCTGGCGTCCCCAAGCGTGTCATCGCACAGGGCTATATGGGGTATACTCTGAAGGCTTAGAGGACAACGAGCGATGGCAACGGTCAAAACAGGCGGATTCTTCGGGAGATTGGTGAACCGGGTGCAGACCTGGTTTCGCGAGGTGGTGGCAGAACTCAAGCGCGTGGTGAAGCCGACACCAGAAGAGACCACCCAGATGATGCTGGTGGTCATCGGCTTCATCCTGGTCGTGGGGCTGTGGTTCGCTCTGTGGGATGTTATTCTGACCAATGTCACGAATTGGATCGATGAGCGCGTGCAGCGTCTGGCGCGATAGGAGCGAGCGATGCGAAAGGCATGGTATGTGGTGCGCACATTAGTCGGACATGAGAACAAGGTGAAGCTCGCCATCGAGAAGCGTGCGGCGGCACGCGGGCTGAGCGATCGTATCTTTCAGGTGCTCATCCCGACCGAGCAGGAGGTGCGCACGAAGGGCGGCAAGAAGCAGACCGTGTCGCGCAAGGTGTTCCCCGGCTATGTGCTGGTGGAAATGATGCTTGATGATGAGACCTGGACCCTCGTGCGCACCACACCCGGCGTCACAGGTTTCATCGAATCGGGTGGCAAGCCGGTGCCCCTCGCACCCGAAGAGGTGGAAGAGATTAAACGCTCCATCGAAGAGAGCAAAGAGCGTCCACGCGTGGGCTTCATGCCAGGCGACAATGTGCGTGTGATTGCTGGTGCCTTCGCCGATTTCAACGGCAAAATCGAGAGCATCGACTACGAACGACACCGCGCCAAAGTGCTGATTAATATCTTCGGGCGCGAAACGCCTGTGGAACTGGAACTCGACGCAATCGAGAAGGTTTAGCCTAAGGCAGACTTGATAGGAGGGAGCAACAATGGCGAAAAAGGTGATGACGGTTATCAAACTGAACCTACCCGCAGGTGCCGCCACACCTGCACCCCCTGTGGGACCCGCACTGGGTCAGGCAGGAGTCAACATTATGGAGTTCGTGAAGCGTTTTAACGAACAGACCGCGAACCAACGCGGCTCCACTTTGCCCGTCGAAATCACGGTCTATGAGGACCGCTCTTTCACCTTCGTGGTGAAGCAGCCGTTGGCATCGGACCTGATCAAGCAGGCAGCGGGCATCGAGTCAGGCTCGCCGAACCCACTGCGCCAGAAAGTGGGCAGAATCACGCGCGAGCAGCTGCGCCAAATCGCCGAGCGCAAAATGCCCGATCTGAACGCCAACGATATCGAAGCCGCGATGCGCATCATCGCCGGCACCGCCCGCTCGATGGGCGTCGAAATCGTGGATTAGGTCAGATCCGTCCGACCTGCCCGACAACCTGAACAGGAGGCAAACCGATGAGAGGACGCAAAATCGCAAAGCGACAGCGACATAGTGAACGCTACCTGAAACTGCTATCGCTGGTGGACCGCTCCCGGCTCTACGCGCCAGAGGAAGCCATCCGCTTGGCAAAGCAGACCGCCAGCGCCCAGTTCGATGAAGCGGTCGATATCGCCGTGAACTTGGGTGTCGACCCGCGCAAGAGCGACCAGATGGTGCGGGGCGTGGTGAACCTGCCACACGGCACAGGCAAGAAGCAGAAAGTGATGGTGTTCGCCAAAGGCGAGCAGGCAGAGGCGGCACGCGAAGCAGGTGCCGATCTGGTCGGCGCGGACGACCTCGTGGAGCAAATCCAAAAAGGCTGGAAAGGCTGGAAAAACTTCGATCTGATCGTGGCGGCGCAAGATATGATGCCCGTCATCAGCCGGATCGGCGGCATTCTGAAGGCGCGCATGCCCAACCCGAAGTCGGGCACCGTCTCACCCGACCCAGCTAAGGTGGTGCGCGACATCAAGCAAGCTTCGCGTGTGGAGTTCCGCGTGGATAAGGCAGGCATCGTGCATATGCCCATCGGGCGTGCCTCCTTCAGCGAGGAGCAGCTGCTGGAGAACTTCGCCGTGGCGCTGAACGCGCTGCTGCGTGCTAAGCCCGCCACCTCACGCGGACGCTACCTGCGCGCCATCACCCTCTCCACCACCATGGGTCCTGGCATCAAAATCGACCCGAACCTCGCCCAGAAACTGGCGGAGCAGGTAAAAGCCTGAGCTTGGCGATGGCAAAGGCACCCACGGTACGCCTTATCACGCTCGGCTGCGCCAAAAACGAGGTCGACTCGGAAGAGATAGCCGGCGTGCTGCAACGGGCAGGCTACCAACTCGATGCGCACACGCGCACGCCCGATGTGATTATCATCAACACATGCGGCTTTATCGAGCCGGCAAAGCAGGAGAGCCTGCAGGTCATCCGCGACGCCCTGCGCGAGAAGCGAGCAGGCAATACCCAGAAGGTCATTGTGGCGGGCTGCCTGGTGCAGCGGATGGGTGACGCCCTGCGCCAACTCCTGCCCGAAGTGGACGCTTTCGTGGGTGTGGGGCAGATGGCACGCTTCGCCGAGATTGTGAACGCCACCCGCCAAAGCCACCAACCCCTCACCGAGATTCAGCCACCGCATCACCGCTGGGCAGAGGTCACCACCCGCCTGCGCAGCCGCACACCCTGGTCCGCCTACCTCAAAATCTCGGAAGGCTGCGACCACCGATGCACCTTCTGCACCATTCCCTCCTTTCGGGGACGCCATGTGAGCAAGCCCATCGAGCGCGTCTTAGAGGAAGCCCATTGGCTGGCGCAGAACGGTGCCAAAGAGATTAATCTCATCGCACAGGACACAACCCAGTACGGCTACGACTTCTATCGACGCTTCATGCTGCCCACGCTGCTACGCGAATTGGCGCAGGTGGAGGGCATCCGCTGGATTCGCCTCCATTACGCCTATCCCTCGCGCGTGTCGGACGCGCTTATCGCGGCGATGGCGAGCCTGCCGCAGGTGGTGCCCTATCTGGATGTGCCGTTGCAGCATGTGAATCGCTCGATTCTGCGGGCGATGCGCCGACCGGGCGACGGTGCTGCCTACCTGCGCCTGATCCAACGATTGCGCGACGCGATGCCCGCCATCGCCATCCGCACCACCTTCATCGTGGGGTTTCCGGGCGAGACCGAAGCGGCGTTTCAAGAGCTGCTCGACTTCCTGCAGCAGGCGCAGTTAGACCGGGTAGGGGCATTTCTCTATTCACGGGAGCGTGGCACACCCGCTGCCGAGATGCCCCATCAAGTGCCATTTCGGGTCAAACGCGAGCGCTATGACCGCCTGATGCGCGCTCAGCAGCCCATCTCGTTGGCACGCAACCGCGAATGGGTGGGCAAAGAGATGACCGTGTTGATTGAGGGTTATAGCGAGGACGGTCGCTATGCCATCGGGCGCAGCCATCGGGATGCACCCGAAGTGGATGGGTTGGTCTATGTCCGCCAGTGCAACACCCCGCCCGGCGAATTCGTGGCAGTGCAGATCGAGCAAGCCGATGTGTATGACCTTTTGGGCGTGCCGTCGGGTATACTCTCACCGTTGGAGGTTTCTCATGGTAAACGAAGCGAACTTTCTGGACGATCCACGCCCTGAAGGGCGACAGCCGATCCCGCCCGGACATATTCCGCTGCTGGAAGCTATCTTCTCCGAAACGCCTGAGGTGGAGATGGTGCTGGCTTTCACGGTGCGTGCGGAAGGCGTGATGCAGAGCGACGCCACTTTCGGCATCTGGCTGCGGGAAGACATGGCGCACGAGGACAAGCTGGAGACGATGCGCCAACTGGCACAGGCGTTCCATGTGATTGTGGAGCCGAACTACTATCTCGATCTCATGCTGGTCAGCCCGCGTGACCATGCCCTGTGGCAGATGGCGGTGGAGAACGGCGACATCATCTATGTCCGCGAGGAGGAGGCGGTGGCGCAGCAGCTGGAACGGATATTTCAGGAGCCGCCCCTTCCCGACGAAGAGCGCAACATCGAAGTGATGCGGGTGCTTTAGGGTGGACCCCCTCTGGTTGAACGCTAATCTGTTGGGACGAGCGAGCGACGCACCTTGACCGAGCGTCAGTGGCTGCTGCTGTTGAGCCTATTGCCCGATGTGGGGCGCCAGACGATGCGCCACCTGCTTTCAAGGCAGCAGGTATGGCGGGTTGCGCCGGCGGAGTTTCTGGGTCTGCCCGCCGAGACGCTTCAGCACGAATATCAGTTGCCGGCGCGTGCCTTGCATGCGCTGCAGCATCATCTGCCCCGCCTCATGCAGGAAATGGCACAGTTGGAGACGCAGTTGACGCGCTGTGGCGTGCGCTGGCTCAGCTTTCAGGACGCCGCCTACCCGCGCCAGCTGGAAAGCATGCCCGACCCGCCGGCGCTGCTCTTTCTCTACGGCAATTATGAGCTGCTGCAGCAGCCCACTTTCGCACTGCTCGCCTCGCACACCGTCAGCCCCCAAGGGCTTGCCGAGCTGGAGCAGGTGGCACAACTCTTTTTTGCGAATGGCTGGATCCCCATAGCCAGCACCACCCAGCCCGCCTATCAGCGCCTGTTGCTCTGTGCGCTGCGGGCGAATCAACCCTATATTTTGGTGCTGGATCGGGGGCTGCTACGCGCGTTCGGAGAAGATTTGCGTCGCGAGCCGCTGCGTCAAGCGCGTATCTGGCAAGCGGAGTTCGACCCGTCAAACGCGCTCGCCCTCAGCCCATTCCGCCCGCGTGACGGCTGGGTGGCAGCGAACGGTCGCTATCGGGATGCTTTAATCGCCCACCTTGCCGATGCCGTGTTGGTGATCGAGGCGCGTGCCGACGGCTACATCGTGCAGCTCTGTCAGGCGATGCTGCAGCACCAGCGCGAACTCTCTGTGCTGGCACACCGACTGGAGCAGCTGCCCGGCAACCGCCAGATTATCGAAGCAGGCGGCAAACCCATCGCCCTGGAACCAAACCACGCGTAGCCTTGCATCATTCAACCACTACCCCGCTGGCTGCCGCACAATGCCCATAAACAGAATCGCCCCAGACGGCTCGTGACGCAAAATATACACAAACGGACGATCCGCACGAAACACCGGCTCTATCAACTTGCTACGCTCCAAAATCACCACTGTCGCTGCCCCCGCCTCCGTTCCTTCCTCGTTCACCACAATCTTCGCACCCTGACGCACAATTTTAATCCAATCCGGGCCCTTATCATCATAAACCTTCGTAAAACCCTTTTTAGGATCAAACGCCGCCCGAATGCCCAACGCTTTCAAAACCCCTTCTAAATCGTGTCGGTTCTCTATAGTAAAACGCGGCAGCTCCACGCGCAACGCCGTCGGACGCAACTGCGACAGCCACTGCTCCCAGCGTCCCGCCTCCAAGTCCGCCACTAATGCCCGCACCGAACGCCCTACTTCGGGCAACAGCAGGTATAGCCGCACCGCACCACCCTGATACGGCAACGCCACTATTTCCACGCCTTCTCCCTTCCAGTAGGGAACTGCCTCAAACCGCTGCACCATCGGATAAAACGGCACCTTCTGACCCGTTTCCGTGTGGAAAGTGGACGCTACCTTCGACCGCTCAAATGCCCGCTCAAACAAACCCTTGAAATAAAGACAGTTCACCCCAGCGAATGTAACGGGATTGGGCCCGCGGAAATCGCTTGGCTCCACCAGTTTCTCAATCATGCCGAAGGTATGCTGGCGTATCCATTCGTTGATCCGCTGCGCCGTGCCCACAGCGTCCCGGAAGTTCACCTCGTATGCCTCAGCTTTGTAAAACTGGGCAGTCGCCTGCGCAAAATCAGGGTGGAGGTTGCCAACACGCTTACCGTGCCATATCGAGTTGGCGATATGGAGGCGCAGTTTGTCGTTGGCAAGCAGCGTCTGCTGAAGCGCCTCACAGTGGCGGTTGATGGCTTCCAACGCGGCGCCCTTGCCATAGCCCAGCGTTTCGGCAATCTCGTCGTAGACCTGCCCCTCTGCCCCGTTGAGCATCAAGCTGAACAGCAGTTGCACGCCCAGTGGGGAGCAGACCAGGTTTTGGTCGGGTTGGGTCTTTTCTGTCAGTTTCTGGAAGAATTGGAAAGCGAACTGGGTGTTGCCTTCGCTGAAAGCCGTTTGGAGGATGTCAGGCTGAACAGGCAACTGACCACTCTGCTCGTCGGTATTATTGCGGCAGCCGCTGAGTATCATCATGCTTGCCAGCAGTCCCAACGCCAACGCTCGCATCACTTTATCCCTCCCGCTGTCATGATACCCTATGGCGAGGAGAGGTTGCCATATCGACGATACAGCTGGCGAGGGCAGTATGGAACGCCCCAAATCTGGCTGGGCGGAACGCCACTCTCACGCAATACCTGTTATTCGCAATTTCGCAGGCAGTCGCGATTCCATCTTCAGCACCATTGACCAAACCCAGACAATACCATTAGCAGGTCCGCATCGTCCACCACGCCGTCCCGATTCACATCCTCCGCCAAGCCCGAGCCGCTCTGACCAAACGCGAACAGCACCCTCAGCAGGTCCGCGTCATCGACGCAGCCATCGCCATTCACATCTCCTTCGGGCGGCGTGAATGGATTGCGGGCGACCACAAGGGTGCCATCCTATCGACCATAGCCAATCAGCCGTCCATCGGGCGAGAACGTAATACTTTGAATCCAGAATGTTTCCTGGTCGTAGGTCTGCAGCATCATTCCATCTGATACCCGCCACAACTTAATGGTGTTATCACTATATGTACCCCCGGATGCCAGCAAGCTGCCATCGGGTGAAAATGAAACGCTGGAGACGCGACCTGTGTGTCCTGTGAGGGTGTTCAGGAGTGTTCCATCCGACACTCGCCACAACTTGATGGTGCGATCCCAGCTCCCAGACGCCAACAAGCTGCCATCCGGTGAAAAGGACACGCTGCTAACAACGATGTGCCCTCCTCGTATCCAGAGAATATCGGGGCGACCTTGGGCAAAGGCGTTCAGCATGGTTAGCAGCGCGCCCAGCGCCATCAGCAACCGCCCACCAAGCGAGAGGCTTGATCCTGAGGCTTCGGCTTTAGGCAGACACTGCTGCATCACCATCAGCCCGCTCTGTACGCTTTGTCGCTTACCCATCTCTGTTCCCCCTTCAGTTAACCCTATTATACACCTTTTCAAGGTATCTGCCGAAGGGTTTGGGAGGGGATATTCTAATCGCCCAGGTTAGGCTCGGTCATTTTGTACGGGTCGAACACCTCGCGAATTTGTTCTTCGGTGAGCAGCCCGCGTTCACGCACCACATCGATGATGCTGCGGTTCTCGCGCAGGGCTTGCTTGACCACCTCGGCGGCGGTGGCGTAGCCCACATAGGGGTTGAGGGCGGTCGCCAAGCTGGGACTGGTCTCGGCGTACCAACGACACTTCGCCTCGTTCGCCACGATGCCCCGAACGCACTTCTCGTCGAAAACGCGCAGCGCGTTCGTGGTAATCTGCAGGGCGAAGAGCGCGTTATACGCCATCACCGGCATCATCACATTCAGCTCCAGCTGCCCTGCTTGCACGGCGTAGTCGATGGTGGTGGCGCAACCCAGCACTTGGAAGCAGACCATATTAACCATTTCGGGGATGCTGGGGTTCACCTTGCCGGGCATGATACTGCTGCCCGGTTGCACGGCGGGCAACACGATTTCCGCAAAGCCGGTGAGCGGTCCCGAAGCTAGCAGGCGCAGGTCGTTCGCGATGCGGGTGATTTCCAGCGCAAGCAATCGGAGCGCGGCGCCCACATAGGCGATGGGCATCTGGCTCTGCATCGCCTCGCGCAGGTCCTCGGCAGGTCGGAACGGCAGCCCTGTCCACGCGCGTAGCAGTTCCACCACGCGAAAGCGATACTGTGGATGGGTGTTCAGCCCTGTGCCGACCGCGCTACCCCCGATGCCCAGCTCCTCCACCTCATAGGCAGCATGTTCCAGGATGCGCTTGCATTTGCGCACCGTTGCAGCGTAGGCGGCGAACTCCTGACCGAGTCGAATGGGCACAGCGTCTTGCAGGTGGGTGCGCCCCGACTTCAGCACATGGTCGAACTCGCGCCCCTTGAGGGCGAACCCCTCTGCCAACTGATCCAGCACGGGGAAGAGGTGCTGCATCGCCATGCGCACGGCGAGACGCATCGCTGTGGGGAAGGTGTCGTTGGTCGACTGCCCGAAGTTTACATGGTCATTGGGGTGAACGAGGGTGTAGTCACCCTTTTGACCGCCCAGAATCTCGATGGCACGGTTCGCCAAGACCTCGTTCACATTCATGTGGAAGGAGGTGCCTGCGCCTTGATGGAAGATGTCGGTCGGGAACTGGTCGCGCAGTTTGCCTGATAGCACCTCATCGGCTGCCTGCATGATGGCTTTGCCAATCGGTTCGGGGATTAGCCCCAGCTCCATATTCGCTTGTGCGCATGCCTTTTTAAGCAGCACATAGGCGTCGATCATCAGGTCGGGTTCCCTGATGCCGCTGATGGGGAAATTCTCTTGCGCACGCAGGGTCTGCAGACCCCAATAGACCTCAGCGGGTATCTCCCGCTCACCCAGTGCGTCCTTTTCGATTCGTCGCATCCTCGCTTCCCTCCAAGCAGGAATTGTACCTTCCTACACTACTGTAATGGCATCAAGGCACCTCCATTTCACCAGCCTCAATGCGGACCTTAAAAAACCTCCTCGGCACCAAGCTGGAGCAGTCCAAGCTCACCGATTTTGGCGAGGAAAATAGCAGGTGAGGCATCCACAACGCGTCGCATCTCTATTTATTCACCAGTTCGTGAGCAGCTGCGATTTCTTGTTCGATGGCTTCCTCATCGAGGTTGATGGGCGACACCTGGTAAGCGGAGAGACGCGCAAGGAACTCTGGACGACTTAGCCCAGCAACCTGCGCTGCGGCTCCCGCACTCAAGCGTCCTAATTCGTACAGTTTGACAGCAAACAGAAGGTGCAGTTCTTGCTGAAGATTCGCTTCATCCTGTGCCAACAGTTCCGCCACTTCATCCGGTATGACAATTGCGACGGTTTTCACGGCAAACTCATTATATCCCATCGTCGGGATCTTGGTAGGCACAATCCGTCCTCTGTGTGGGTACAATCTACCTATCAGAGGTAGGGAACGACTATGATGTATGGTGGAATGCGGAGTTCGGGCAGAATGTTTCGGCTGCTGATGCGCCATGCGGGCGTGACGCGCGAAATGGGTGGCGAGGAGCTGTCACTCGCCGTGCAGCGGGTGGACCGCATGTTCATCGAGGCGCTGGAGGCGGGTGCCTCCGACATCCACATGCACCCAGAACGCAACATGTTGCGCATTCGGTTCCGCATCGATGGCGTGCTGCACGAACATGAGACCATCACCGAGCCGGACCTGTGGCAGGCGATGATTGCGCGGGTTAAGCTGGCGGCGAACATGCACCTGGATGAGAAGCGCGACACGCAAGATGGGCGCATCGATATGGAGTATATGGATCGGCGGCTGAGCGCGCGCGTCTCCTGCATCCCGTCGCTGAACGGGGAGCGCATCGTGATGCGCATTCTGGACCCCGCCAAGATGCAGGTGAAGCTCGACACGCTGGGCATGCCCCAAGAGGTGCTGGCAAGCTGGCGACGCGCCCTGCAGGTCGCCTACGGCATGCTGGTCGTCACAGGTCCCACCGGGTCGGGTAAAACCTCCACGCTGTACGCTTCGCTCCACACGCTGGACCGCGTGCATCGCAATATCGTGACGGTCGAAGACCCAGTAGAGTACGAGTTTCCTGATAATGTGATGCAGGTGCAGGTGAGCGAGAAGATAACCTTTCCCCGTGCGCTGCGTGCGATGCTGCGCCACGACCCCGATGTCATCATGATTGGCGAGATACGCGACCGCGAGTCGCTCCAGATTGGCATTCAGGCGGCGCTCACGGGGCATCTGGTGCTGACCACGCTGCACACCAATAACGCCATCGAGACCATCAGCCGCATGATCGATATGGGCGCAGAGGATTATCTGATTGCAGCGACTTTACAATGTGCGATGGCGCAGCGACTGGTGCGTCTCATCTGCCCCGATTGCCGTGTGCCCTATCAACCGACCGCCGACGAGTTGGCAGCGTTGCGCATCCCCGCTGAGACGGTAGCGCAGTTCCAGTTCTATGTAGGCAAAGGCTGCCCCCAGTGTCGCGGCACGGGCTTCCGCGGTCGCACCGGCATCTTCGAACTGCTACGCATCACACCCGCCATTCGCGAAGCAATCGTGAACCGCGCCACGGGCGACCAGATTCTGCAACTGGCCCAGAAAGAGGGCTTCCGCACCATGCTGGACGACGGGCGCGATAAGGTGCTGCGCGGCTTGACCACACCCCACGAGGTCATCCAAGCGGTCTACGCCGGTGTTTACGAGTAAAATTTCTATCCGAGGGCAGAGCGAAAATGGAACGACGACATCCGCTTTTTGATCGGATTACGCTTGATCCAGAGAAATGCATGGGGAAGCCTTGCATACGGGGCTTGCGAATCCCTGTGGCATCCATATTGAGCTACCTAAGCGCAGGCATGACCATCGAGGACATCCTGCGCGAATGGCCCGAGCTGGAACGCGAGGACATCTATCAGGCATTAGGCTATGCGGCTTGGGCGTTGGAGGAACGCATCTTACTACCCGCTGAGGTTTCTAAATGAAGTTCCTGCTCAATATGAATCTGCCACGCGAGCTGGGCAGGCGATTGATACAACATGGATATGAATGTCGCCATGCCGCGGATATCGGTCTGGAATCGGCAAGCGACGATGATATTCTTCAAGAAGCACGCGCTCATGATGAAGTAATTATGACGCATGATTTAGATTATGGAACTTTACTTGCTTTTTCTGGTGATACCTCTCCTTCGGTTATTATTTTCCGTGTGAAGAAGGTCAGTGTAGAGTATCTTCTGGAGCGCTTGAGCCAAGTGCTTCCCTCGCTCCAAAACGACCTAACAGCAGGTGCAATTGTGATTATTGAGGATGCAATCACCCGTGTACGACGGCTACCTATTAGACAAAACCACGAGTGATGAAAGGGGTTGGGATTAACTTTGAGGTTGTTGTTGGATCAAGGTGTAGTCATGCGAGGGTAGGGTACCTCCATACGCTGCATGGGGTCATCGAGACCCCTGCTTTTATGCCCATCGGTACGCAGGCAACGGTCAAAACACTGAGCCAAGAGGAGTTGGAGCAACTGGGCTACCGGCTCATCTTAGCGAACACCTATCACCTCTACCTGCGTCCGGGTGCGGAGCGCATCGCACGATTGGGCGGGCTACACCGCTTTATGAGCTGGCGCGGCGCTATTCTCACCGACAGCGGCGGCTATCAGATATTCAGCCTTGCGCCGTTGCGCCAAATCGACGAGGAGGGTGTTATCTTCCGCTCCCATATCGACGGTTCCCTCCATCGCCTCACGCCGGAGCGTGCCGTGGAGGTGCAGCTACTACTCGGCAGCGATATTATGATGGCGCTGGACGAGTGCCCACCTTACCCTGCCGACTACGACGCGGTGGCGCAGGCAACCGAACGCACTTACCGCTGGGCAGTGCGCTGTAAACAGGCGTGGCAGCAGGCGGGTGAGGGCACGGCTGCCCTGTTCGGCATCATCCAGGGCGGTGTCCACGAGACCCTGCGCCAGCAGAGCATCGAGCAGCTGACCGCGCTGGACCTGCCCGGCTATGCGATTGGCGGCGTCTCGGTGGGCGAGCCGCTGGAGTTGATGCGCGCGGTGGTGGAATACACTGCACCGCGTCTGCCAGCCGACCGCCCGCGCTACCTGATGGGAGTGGGGACGCCAGAAGACATTCGGCACGCGGTCGCCTGCGGGGTGGACCTGTTCGACTGCGTGCTGCCGACTCGGCTGGGCAGGCATGGCGCCGTCTTCACCTCGCAAGGCAGGCTGAACCTTCGCAACGCTCGCTTCGCCGAGTGCCGCGAGCCGATTGACCCCGAATGCGATTGTGCCGTTTGCCAACGCTACAGCCTCGCCTACATCCACCACCTCTTTCGGGCGGGCGAGATGTTGGGCTATCGGCTGGCTTCCTATCACAACTTAGCTTTTTACGCCCGCTGGATGCAAACCTTGCGTGAGTCCATCCGCGCCGGCAACTTATGAGCGGTCTGACCGAAGGTCGAGGTCAGGTACAATAGCCTCACGATGGCGGCGATCGAGCAGCAGTTGACGGTGCTTCGGCGTGGTGCGGAAGAGATTATTACCGAGCAGGAGCTACGGGCGAAGTTGGAGCGCGGCAAACCCTTGCGCGTGAAGCTGGGCATCGACCCAACTGCACCCGATGTGCATCTGGGCTGGGCAGTGGTGCTGCGCAAACTGCGCCAGTTCCAAGATTTCGGGCATATTGCGTGCCTGATTGTGGGCGATTTCACCGCGATGATTGGCGACCCGACAGGGCGTTCCAAAACGCGCCGCCAACTACCACGCGAAGAGGTGCTGGCTTATGTCGAAAAGCTCAAGCCCCAGCTGTTCCGCATTTTGGACCCCGAACGCACCCAGCTCTACTACAACGCGGACTGGCTGGGCAAAATGAGTTTTGCCGAGGTGATCCAGCTTGCCAGCAAGTACACGGTCGCCCGCATTCTGGAGCGCGACGATTTCGCCCAGCGACTGGCAACGGGGCAGCCGCTGGGAATGCACGAGATTCTCTACCCACTCTGTCAGGGCTACGATTCGGTTGCCATCGAAGCCGATGTGGAGCTGGGAGGGAGCGATCAGCGATTCAACAATCTGGTGGGGCGCGACCTCCAGCGCGAATTCGGGCAGGAGCCGCAAGTGGTCTTCCTGATGCCGCTGCTGATTGGGCTGGACGGCAAGGAGAAGATGAGCCAATCGCTGGGCAATTATATTGGTATCAGTGAGCCACCTGACCAAATGTTCGGCAAGGTGATGAGCCTGCCCGATGAGCTGATGACGCACTACTTCGTGCTGTGTACGGATGTGCCGCTGGAGGAGGTGGAGGCGATGGAGCGCGATTGGCGCGAGGGTCGGGTCAACCCACGCGATGTGAAGCGACGGCTGGCACGCGAGATTGTCGCCCTCTACCATGGGCAAGCCGCTGCCGAACACGCCGACGAGCAGTTTATGCGTATTTTCTCGCAGCGCGCAATGCCAACGGAAGTGCCCGAAGCGCCCATCCCGAAGCACCTGGTGCGCGAGGATGGCACGCTGTCGCTGGCGGCGCTGATTGCCGCCATTGGGCTGGCATCCAGCAACTCGGAAGCACGCCGCATCATGCAGGGCGGCGGGGTGGAACTGGACGGCGAACGCATCCAGAACCCGAACGCTCATTTCACGCCTGATCAGCTCGCAGGTCGCCTCCTGCGCGTCGGCAAGCACCGCTTCGCACGCCTCCTCCCACCCGCATGAGCCATCCGCGTAAGCGCAACCGCTGGGTCATCCCGTGGGTGCTGGCGGTCACGGTCTTCGTGCATTACATCGACCGCAACAATCTGGCGATTGCTCTGCCCCAGATTGCCCACGATTTCGGCTGGAGCGAGCGGGAGATTGGCGCAAAGGGGCAACTGCTGATGGGAGCCTTCTATCTCACCTTCGGACTGATGCAGGTGCTGCTGAGTCCGCTGGCAGAGCGATGGGGTCCGAAACGCAGTCTGATGGCGGCAATTTTCGGCTTCTCGCTCTGCACGATATTGGTCTATCCGCTGGGTGGCTCTCTGATGGCGCTGGTGGGATTGCGCCTCTTGCTGGGTGCAGCGGAAAGCGTGCATATGCCGATGAACAGCGCGATAGTGAGTCGCTGGTTCGCCCCCCACGAGCGCGGGCGTGCCAACTCCATCTATGGCGCAGGCATTCTGGTAGCGCTGGCGGTTGCACCGCTGCTGATTGTGCCTTTGGTGGAGCGGTTCGGCTGGCGAGTGGCGTTCGCCCTACTGGGGCTGGTGGGCTTGACGATTTCATTACCACTGGTGGTACTTTTTGTGGACGATTCGCCCTCGCCTGAAGGCAACGCGTCGTTGTCCCCACCCCCTGCCCCATCTGCTGCGGGCATGCAGGCAAGCTTTGCGCGTGATAGGCGGCTCTGGCTCTATATTGCGGCAGGCGTGCTGAACGCCTTCTGCGTGTTCGGCGTGCTGAACTGGCTTCCCACTTATCTGACCCACACGAAGGGGATTGCCTTCTCGTCGTTGAGCCTGCCCCTGTTTGGGGTGTTTCTGGCGGGGATAGCGGGCATTCTGGGCTGGGCGATAGTGGGAGATTGGAGTGGTCGTCGGGTGGAACTTGCCAGCATGGGGCTTTTTCTGGCGGGGTGGGCTGTGCTGGCGACTGCCTTTGTGGCTTCACCTGCTGCGGTGATTGGGCTGTTTGCGCTGGCGGTGTTCCTGCAAAGCACTTATAATGCGCAAGAGTTCGCCACTTTGCAACAGATATTGCCGCCCGAACGGGTAGGCGCAGGTACGGGGCTTTACAACGGGCTGACCGTATTGCTGGGCGGTGTGGGCGGCTCTTTTATTCCGGGCACGCTGGTTAGCCTCACGGGCGATTTCCAGATTGGCATGCTAAGTTTGGTAGCAGGGGCATGGTGCGTCGCGCTATTGATGGCAGGATTAAGCCGCTGGCTTCACCAAACTATGCAAGGCGATAGACAGAGGTAAAATAGAAATCGGTGAGGCATGATGGCGGTTGCGGTGCAGTCCCAGAGACAGCGGGTGGCAAGCTGGGAAGAGTATCTCCGTTTGCCCCTTACACGCTATGAGATTATAGACGGCGAGGTGTTCGAGTTGCCTACACCATCCCTGAAACATCAAGACATCGTGAGCAAATTGTTGGCTATCTTGAGCCAGCATGTGCGGGAGAACTCGCTGGGGAAGGTGTTCCCTGCTCCCTTTGACTTCGTGATTCGGCGGCAGCCTTTGCGTACGCGCCAACCCGACCTGTTCTATCTTTCGCGCGAATCGATTGGTAATCTGGATGCCTTGATGGAGCAGCCCCGATTGGAAATCGCGCCCGACTTGGTGATTGAGGTGCTTTCGCCTTCCGATACCTACACCGCTTGGCGCGATAAGTTGCACGATTACCATACGCTGGGCGTGCCCGAGGTGTGGGCTGTCGATATCGAGCGGCAGGAGATCGAGGTGTTGGTGCGTGAGCCGCGCGGCTACAGCTCGCACGGATGGTTCACAGGCGATGAGCCCATCTTGTCGAAGGTGCTACCGGAGTTGCGCCTAACGCCCAAATCGCTGTTTGAGGACTAACGATGATTGGCTGGCTAAACGGGGTGCTGCGCGGTGTGGAAGGTGAGCGGGTGCTGGTGGAGGTAGGTGGGGTGGGCTATGAGGTGCGTGTGCCTGCCAGTCTGCGTGAGCAGCTCCCCGCACCCGGCGAGCCGCTCGGTCTTTATATCCGCACCCTGTTCAGCGAGGAGGAAGGCATCCTGCTGTATGGCTTTCCCGATAGCTGGCAACGACGGCTGTTCGATCTGCTCATCACCGTTGGGGGAGTGGGACCGCGCCTTGCGCTGAATCTGATGAGCGCGACGGAACCGGAGCTGCTGGCGCGCGCGATTGCCTTAAAAGACACGCGCACCCTTCGTACCCTGCCCGGCGTCGGCACGAAATTGGCAGAGCGGCTGGTGCTGGAGCTGGCAGACAAAATGGCGGAACTTGCCTTTGAGCAGCGTATCGAGCGGTTGAAAGCCGCCACGCAGGCGACCAAAGCCGACCTCGACGCGCTGATTGCGGGGCTGGTGCAGCTGGGCTATTCACGGCGCGACGCCAGCAGTGCCCTGCAGGCTGCCTTGCAGGAGAACCCCGAAGCGGATGAGCAGACCCTGATGCGACTGGCACTCGCCCGACTGGCTCCGAAGCGATAATTACGGCGACGCCAAAGGCGCATTTGCGAACGCATCCAGATCGAAATCGGCACGCTCGCCCGACAGGAGCCGATAGTAGCCTGCACAGGCAATCATAGCGGCGTTGTCGGTGCAGTAGTGCAGGGGTGGGATGTAGAGGCGCAATCGTGCTTTCTGGGCGGCTTCCTGCATCTGGCTTTGCAGCGCGGCGTTCGCCGCCACACCCCCCACCACCGTTAGCACCTCCATCTGGCACTCTTGGGCAGCGCGCACCGACTTGGCGACCAACACATCCACAATCGCCTGCTGAAATGAGGCGCACAAATCGGGCAGAACCGACTCGTTCAGCTCGCCCAACTCGCGCAACCGCTCTACTTCACGCAGCACCGCCGTTTTCAAGCCACTGAAACTGAAGTTGTAGCTGCCTTCTAACCAAGCACGCGGGAAGCGGAAGGCAGTCGGGTCGCCCTGCCGTGCCAACCGATCGATGGCGGGACCGCCCGGATAGCCCAGCCCGAGCAGGCGTGCCACCTTGTCGAACGCCTCACCCGCCGCGTCGTCCAGCGTCTGGCCCAGCAGTTGATAGTCGCCATGCCCTTTCGCCAGCACCAGCTCGGTATGCCCACCCGAAACAATCAGGCAGAGGTGGGGAAAGGGGATGGGCATTTCAGGCTCGGTCAAAAACGCCGAGTAGAGATGCCCCTCCAGGTGATGGACGCCCACGAAAGGGCATCGGAGGGCGAAGGCGAGGGCTTTTGCGGCAGCCAGCCCCACCACCAACGCGCCCACCAGCCCCGGACGGTTCGTGACGGCGATGCCGTCGATTTCGCGCAGGGTGATGCCCGCCTCCTCGAGTGCCTGCTGCAAAAGGGGGTTCAGCCGCTCCACATGCTGGCGCGCCGCCGCTTCAGGCACAACGCCACCCCAGCGTGCATGCAGGTCCGCCTGGGACGCTACAAGGCTGCTGCGCACGCGCCGCTGCTCCAGCACTGCTACCGCCGTCTCATCGCAACTGGTCTCGATGCCCAGAATCAGGTTCACATGGAGATTATACTGCTTCCCTTTCGCGCTGGGCGCGACGCCACTCTTCCACCCGCCGCACAAGCCAGAAACTGCTGCGTGCCAGCGGGTCGCTCGGCTGCTGGGCTGAAAGGGGTTCCGGTGTGCGCCCCATCGCCAAATCGCGCATGAATCGCTCCACCTCGCGCAATCGCTGACGCTGTTGCAACAGGGTCTGCATCAGAGGCTCCCAGTCGCTGCCTTGCAGTTGCTGCAGGGTGCGCTCTCCCAACACATCGCCGCTCGTCAGAGAAAACAGCTCAGGTTGCTGCAGCCATCGCCTCATCAGGCGGGTGGGACGCACCAGAAAGTGCCATACCCAGCCCAGTAGCAAAAGGCTCCCTATGAGGCAGAGCGCCAACGCCAGCCGCTGCCGATACTGGAGCGCAACACGCTCAGCTCGGTACCATGCCATCAGCCACCTGTGGAGTGACACGATAGCGCTATAGAGGCTGTCTTGACGAGGTAAAGTGAAGGCATGGAGGGTCTCTAAGTTAATCTGCTCGTCGTTGCGGGCGAGGTACTCCTGCAGGCTGGCATAGAGCTGCAGCCATTCGGCTTCCACCCGCACGAACGCCCAGCACAGCGGCTGGGGAACACCCGATTCTTGAAGCATAGGCTTCAAAGTGGTGTGCAGCAAGTGGAACAGGCGATTCGCCTCCGCTTCGTGGTGCCGCAACTGATGACGCAGCGCGCGAGGGTTCGCGCCACTTGTGCGCACAGAACCTGCCTGGCTGGCGCCCAGGGTCACAACCAGCCGCTCGCAGTGCGCTACCTCCATCTGGAAGCGGGTCAGGATGCCGAGCTGGTATGCTTGCTGGGCAGAGGTTTGCTGGCGCGCTTGCTCAACAGAACCCAGTTGCCCGAGCCCCATTAGCAGCAGCCCGCCTGCTACTGCCAGCCAGAACCACCTAAGAGGGATCCACCACCTGTGGCTTGCCATCTTCTCCGTCGCCACGCTATTTTTTTCCACAAAAGCGAGCAGGGCTTGAGCATTCTGTTGTTCCACCTATGGCACAGAACACCTACGCCACAAATGCTCTCTATCAACCATCAGGCAATCCAGACACTAAAGTATATCACTCGTCTTGCCATAATCTTTTTCGGAGGACAACCATGAGATTAACGCATAGACTTGGTTGGTGGATACTCATTTGCGGCGTTATGGCGCCGCTTGCTGGCTGTGGTGGTGGTAGTGGTACCAACACACAGACAGCTGAACAGCAAATCGTGGCGTCCAACGGGAATTTCCGTTCGAGGGTTCAAGCAATCCTGCAGGGTGCAGCCCAAGAAATGGGAGTCCAGATTGACACGCAAAACTTCGCCGGTACCGTCTTCACCAACGGTTCCGACAGTGGGATGGGTGTGCTGATTAACACGAACATCGCTGGTGTCGAGAACCTGACCATCGAGAATCTCAGAAACGGTGCTGATGTGATGTTTTGCTACTTACGGATGGACAACGGCTATCGCAACTTCTTCGTGGTCCGGGTACGCAACGATAACGGTCGTTGGGTAGCAGATGTGCGTAACCTTGCCGGTGACACAGCAACCGTTGACGCCTCCCTGCAAGAGAACGCACGGGAAAACGAGGACAAGCCTAAACTTACCTTCGACTGGGATGACGGTCCTTGCATTGATATAGAGTGGAAATGGTTCAAGATAAAGATTTGTCTCAAAGTCCCCGACCCGATGGATCTTTTGCCGCTTCGCACCACCTCTGGCGGCTGGGAGAACCAGCTTAATAATGTATGCGAACAGTTTTGCACATCCGTCTGGCGTGCTGTGCAAAGCCGAAGCAACGACAGTTCCAGGGGTGTGATAGTCATCACTCGAGATGATGTGCTGGCAGTGTGCCAGCTACTCACAGGCACGGTCAATACACCGTTGGAATCAATTGTCGACAGACCCTTAGCGGCATGCTATATCCAAACGCGAAACGGCGATGGACTACCGACCAACATATTCCGACCGGGCTTAGTGAGTCCAGGCAGCGGAAGCTATGCCGTTTCTGGTGTGCCCCAGATAGGCATCAGCATAGAGCCTTCCAATCTCACCATTAAGACCAAGAGCAGTCCACGAGCCAGGCTTGAGGAGGCTCGGGTGCAACTACTGGTGCCAATTGATGATGGGCTTGTCCGCATGGAGATACCTGTCACCCCGTAATTACGCAAGAGCGTCCCGTAAACCCGACCGCTGACCTCTCCCACCACAGCAGGGTGGAGAGGTCAGTGTGTTTTTCACGCCGCACACAGGAGGTATAGACTGGAGTGAAGGCGATGCGATACGCGCCTACGAAGGGTATACTCTGAGGGCGGTGAGACTTTATGCCGAAAACCATAGCCAAACCAGCAGAATCCAAGCGTCGACAGCGGGCTAAAACGCCACCCGTACCCGTGCCACCGCTGCCACGCATCAAACTCTTGGAAGGAGATGGCGAACCCTTGGAAAGCGATTGGCATGTGGTGCAAATCCATCTCTTAGACGAACTGGTGCGCCAACTCTTCGCCGGACGCACCGACTTCTTCTGCGGCGGCAATATGTTCATCTACTACAGCCTTAAACAAGCCCGCAGCGTCAAACGCGGTCGTCCGCTTTACAAAGGTCCCGACTTTTTCGTAGTGAAGGAGGTGGACGGCACGAAACCCCGCAAGTATTGGGCGGTGTGGGAGGAGGATGGGCGATATCCCGATGTGATCGTGGAGTTGTTGTCGCCGACGACGGCGCAGAAGGACAAGGTGGAGAACCTGCGGTTGTATGAGCGGGTGTTTCGGACGAGTGAATATTTCTGGTACGATGTGGAGACCCGCGAGCTGGCAGGGTTCCGACTGCGCGAGGGTCGGTATGTGCCGATTGAACCGAATGAGCAGGGCTGGTTGTGGAGTCAGGAGTTGGGGGCGTGGTTGGGGATATGGGAAGGCGTGTATCAAGGACGCCGCTATCCCTGGTTGCGTCTCTATTATGCTGATGGCACTCTTGTGCCCACGCAAGCGGAAGCCGAGCGTCAGCGGGCAGAGGCGGAGCGTCAGCGGGCAGAGGAGGCGTTGCGTCAAGTGGAGGCGGAGCGTCAGCGGGCAGAGGCAGAGCGTCAGCGGGCGGAACGGTTGGCACAACGGCTGCGGGAGCTGGGCTACGAGCCAGAGTAGGCATCGCATCCCGGATGAACGGGTATACTTTCGTAGGAGGTGGAACCAATGGCAAGTAAGAAAGCAGGTGGTAGCACACGGAATGGTCGGGATAGCAATCCCAAATTTCTGGGCGTGAAGGAGTTCGGTGGCGAGTTCGTGCGCGCAGGGCACATCATCGTGCGCCAGCGCGGCACCCGATTCCATCCCGGTCTGAATGTGGGGCGTGGCAAGGATGACACGCTCTTTGCGCTGGTGGACGGCTATGTGCGCTTCGAAGGACCGCGCCACCGCCGTCGCGTGAGCGTCATTCCTGCCTGAACGGAGGCAGACGCCGATGGCGATTGTCGAGGTGCTGGTGCCCCAGATGGGCGAGGGCTTGCAGGAAGTGCGTGTGCTGCGCTTCCTGAAGCAACCCGGTGAGCGTGTCGCACGCGATGAGCATCTCTACGAGATGGAGACCGACAAGGCGGTGCTGGAGGTGGAAAGCCCCTACAGCGGCGTCGTGGTCGAGTGGTTGGCGAAGGAGGGCGATATTCTCCCGATTGGCGCGCCTATTGCCCGTATCGAGGTGGAGGAGTCGGTGGAGGTGCCCCTTGTCACACCGCCCACTCCTCCCGAGGCGGCAGCTGCCATCGTCCCGCAGCCGCCCACGGCTTCGCCGCGCGAGCCTGCCCTTATGGGGGCACGCACCGAGGTCCTCATTCCGCCCCGCACCCGTGCCTATGCCCGTGAGAAGGGCATCTCCGAAGAAGAGCTGCGTCGAATCCCCGCGCGCGGCACCAAGCTGCTGCCCGAGGATATCGACCAGTATTTGGCGACACGCCCCGCCGCCATCGCAGAAGCCGAATATATCGACTATCCCCTCGCACCTCAGCAGCGCACCTTCATTTATCGCGTCAAGCGCAGCAGTCAGGTGGTTGTACCTGCCACGCTGAAGCGACCAGCGCGTTGGGACGCCATCCAGCGCGTGGTGGCGCAGTTCAAAGCGCAGCCGAACGCGCCCGTGCAACCATCTGAGTTTCAGGTGTTCGCCTACTGCGCGGTGCAAGCCACGCGCAACCATCCCAAGTTCCGTTCCCAACTGATTGGGGAAGACACCTTGCGCGAATATAAGCATGTGAACTTGGGCATCGCAGTGGCGCGACCGGGCGATGAGCTGGTCACGGCTTTGGTGAAGGAGGCATCAGCGCTCGATTTCGTGAGCTTTGTGCGCACGGTGCAGGCGCAGATTCGGCGCGCGCGTCAAGGGGAAGACCAGGCAGATGCCAGCATCCAGCTTCTGCTGACCTATATGGGGGGCTATCAGATGGTGGATGCCATCCCGGTGCTGGTTGCCCCCGCGGTCGCCATCTTGTTCGCGGGTGACACCTTCATGCTGGATGGGGTGCCCCATGTGAACTTGGTGCTAACCTTCGACCATCGCCTGATTAATGGTGTGGGGGGCGCGGAGTTTCTGAACGAGGTGGCACGCAATATCGAAACGGTGGAGCAGCTCCTCGCTTTGTAAGCTATATTTCCGGCTGCTCCGCCCTGAACAGACTCGCATCCGCAGTGCGTTGACTTGTGTGCGCATGGCATTGACTCACACCGAAACGGAATAGGCTGATGGGGGCAGGGCTGCGGGTGTTCGAGAATCGGGTGCGGGAACCTCAAAATCAGGGTGCGGGAACCGCACCCGTACCGCAAGTCAGGTAGGGGCACGGTTCCCGTGCCTGTGTGAATACGCCTCAAACCATGCAGCAAGCGCGATTTTTCGAACACCCTCCCTCGCCCCTTGACAAAGGGCATTAATGGGGTATAATAGCCCCCGCGTGCAGCCCGTTGGACGGGTTGCAGCCCAAACCCAAAGGGGGAGGCGAAGCGGGCGCTATGTCGCGGTCCAACTCGGTGTTGCACCCGCCTCTGGAGACGGGTGAGGATTGGAACCCGTTTTGGATATTCGCCATACGCGCTTGACCCTTTGAGCGTCTGCTGGGATGGCGTGCCTCTTGTGGGGGCGTCATCTGACATGCCGAAACCGACCGCGCGAACAAACCCAAATCGCCTCCGGGGTCAGCACGACTTGTGTCGTGCTGCGCTCTCTTCAGCCATCTGGCTGAGCAAACATAACCGAAGCATTCAGGAGGCATACGATGACAAGTCGGGTTGGTTTGCTGGGGAGCCGACCTGCGCGGTCGGCAAGGGGCTTGTTGGCGCCTCTCGGCTCGCTCTGGCAGCGGGTGCGCGATTGGATGCGGGCAGCGTTTGCACCAGCACGCCGGCATGCCGCGGTGCAGATGGAGGGCGCACGCTTCGATTTCGAGCTGGCCCCTGCGAGCCTGCGCCAGGAAGATAGCCGTGCCTTGGGCACCCACCTGCTGGTCGAACTCTACGGCTGCGCTGCCCATACGCTGGAACGGGTGAGCGAAGTGGAACACGCGCTGCTCCGCGCAGCGCACGCCTCGCGCGCACGCATCGTCAGCCACTTCTTCCACGAGTTCGAACCCTATGGCGTGTCGGGTGTGGTGGTTATCGAGGAATCGCACTACACTATCCACACCTGGCCGGAGCATCGCTACGCCGCCGTCGATCTCTTTTTCTGCTCGGAAAGCGTGGAGGCGGAGCGGGCGTTAGAGGTGATGCGGGAAGCCTTCAAGCCGGAGCGGGTCGCGGTGATGCTGGTGCGCCGTGGCACGGTGCATCGCGCGCCGGGTTGACTGGCTAAGGGACGGTGGTCGACACATGGCAGAGCGTTCCGAGCAAGTGGCACTCCCGATTGGGGCGGTGCCCTCCACCGCACTGGCTACCCCCGAACCGTCGGAAGGCAGTGTGGGGCTGGTGGTGCCGCAGCGGATGACGCTGCCCGAAGGGCTGTCGTTGGCGTGCGGTGCCCAACTCGCACCCGTGGAGGTCAGCTATGAGACTTACGGCGAGCTGGCACCCCATCGGGAGAATGTGATTCTGCTGTGCCACGCCCTCTCAGGCGGCGCCCATGCCGCCGGCAAACACCATCCCGATGAGCGCAAGCCCGGCTGGTGGGACCTCTATGTGGGTCCGGGCAAAGCGCTCGATACGGAGCGGTTCTTCGTTATCTGCATCAATGTGCTGGCAAGCCCTTATGGCACCACTTCACCCCTCTCTCTCAATCCGGCGACGGGCGAACCCTACGGCTTGACTTTCCCGCCCATCACGGTGAGCGATTGGGTGGAGTTGGAGCGTGCGGTGCTGGAACGGCTCGGCATCGAGCGGCTCTATGCCGTGATAGGTGGCTCCACAGGTGGCATGCGCGCTTTCGAGTGGGCGGTGCGCTATCCCGCACGCGTGCAGAAAGCCATCGTGATTGCCGCGCCCGCTCGCTCCAGCCCGATGGTGATTGCGCTCAATCACATCCAACGCCAGACTATCCTGATGGGCTTGATGCAAGCGGGCGAAGCAGGGGCACAGCGTGGGCTGGCACTTGCCCGCATGCTCGCCCATCTCTCCTACCTCTCGGACGAAGCGCTTTGGCACAAATTCGGGCGCGAACGCCATCCCGAATCGGACTTCTGGGGCATCACCTTCCAGATGGAAAGCTACCTGGAGTATAAAGCCAGCACCTTCCTGAAACGCTTCGACCCCTACTGCTATCTCTACATTACGCGGGCGATGGACAATTTCGATTTGGCGGCGACCTACGGCGAGGGCGACCTGAACCAAGCCCTGAATCGGGTCGAGGCCGAGATGCTCTTTATCAGCTTCACTTCCGACTGGCTCTTCCCGCCTGCTGGTCAAGAAGAGGCGGTGCAGACGCTCCAGCGGCTGGGCAAACGCGCGCAGCATGTGATCATCGACAGCCCGTGGGGGCACGACTCGTTCCTGGTGGAGCGGGTCAAACCGCAGCTAAAACCGATTCTAAAGGCGTTTCTGGAGGGCACAACTCCAAGCCAAACACCGCTCCAAGCTGTTGGGCGGCACGCGCCTTGACCTCCGACATCGGAAGGGGCTTGCCCAGTAGCTGCTGCATCGAGGTCACACCCCGTTCGGCGATCCCGCACGGCACAATCAAGCGGAAGAGGCTTAGGTCGTTGTTCACATTCAGGGCGAAGCCATGCATGCTGACCCATCGCGCCACCTTGATGCCCAACGCGGCGATTTTCTCGTTGCCCACCCAGACCCCTGTGTAGCCCGGCATGCGCCCCGCTTGGATGCCGTACTCGCTAAGCAGCCGAATCAGCCCCTCTTCCAGCTGGCGCAGGAATCGGTGCAGGTCGCGCCCATGCGCCCGCAGGTCAAAAATCGGATAGCCCACCAGCTGACCGAGCATGTGGCAAGTCACATCGCCACCCCGATCGGTCGGGCATACCTCGACGCCGCGTTGGGCATAGAATTCGGGTGAAAAGAGCAGATGCTCGGCGCGGAAGCCTTTGCCCAGCGTGATGACAGGCGGATGCTCCAGCAGGAGCAGCGTATCGGGGATGTCGCCTCGAAGCCGCGCCGCATGCAGCTGGCACTGTAAGGTATATGCCTGACCGTAGCCTATCAACCCCAAATCCAGCACCCAGCCCCGAATCGGCATGGCATGTGGTATTTACACCTGCTCGCCGAGGGCGCGTAGGCGTGTTTTGGCGCGTTCGAGGGCGAGGCGGGCTTCCGCCAGCTCCTCTTCGGAGAGGGGCTGCTGGAGGATTTCCAGCGCGCGGCGCAATGCCACCCGCGCCCGATCGGGGTCAATCTCGTCTGCTAACTCGGCAGCGTCCGCCAGCACAATCGTCCGATCAGGCAGCACCTCAGCGAACCCACCCAGTATCGTGAACCGTCGTGACACACCATCGGCGCGGCGGTACTCCCCGATACCGTAGGCAAGCTCCGCCACCATCGGCGCGTGCCCGCCCAGCACGCCGAAATGCCCCTCGCTGCCAGGCAGACGCACATGCACCACACGCTCCTCCAGCACCACACGCTCCGGACTCACAATCGATAGCCAGAACTCCCGCATTTACGCCGCTCCTTGCAACTGCTTCGCCTTCTCGAACACATCCTCGATGGAGCCGCACATATAGAAGGCTTGCTCCGGGTAGTCGTCCATCTCGCCTTCCACAATCATCTTAAAGCTGCGCACGGTGTCCTCGATGCGCACATAGCGACCGGGGTTGCCCGTGAACTGCTCGGCGAGGAAGAAGGGCTGGGAGAGGAAGCGTTCGATCTTGCGGGCGCGTGCCACGATGAGTTTGTCCTCGTCCGACAGCTCATCCACGCCCAGAATGGCGATGATGTCTTGCAGGTCGCGATACCGCTGCAGAATCTGTTGCACGCTGCGTGCCACCTGATAATGCTCCTCGCCTACGATAGCGGGGTCCAGATTCTTCGAGGTGGAGGCGAGGGGGTCTACCGCTGGGTAGATGCCCTTCTCGGCGATGCGTCGCTCCAGATAAACATAGGCATCCAGATGGGCAAAGGTGGTCGCAGGTGCCGGGTCGGTCGGGTCGTCGGCGGGCACATAGATGGCTTGCACCGAGGTGATGGAGCCGCGCTTCGTGGAGGTGATACGCTCCTGCAGCTCACCCATCTCGGTGGCGAGGGTGGGCTGGTAGCCAACGGCGGAGGGCATGCGTCCCAGCAGGGCGGAGACCTCTGCACCCGCCTGCACAAAGCGGAAGATGTTATCGATGAAAATCAGCACATCCTGCCCCTCCTCATCGCGGAAATATTCCGCCATCGTGAGCGCGGTCAAGCCGACGCGCAGCCGTGCGCCGGGCGGCTCGTTCATCTGCCCGAACACCAGCACCGTCTGGTTGATGACCCCCGTCTGCATCATCTGCAGGTAGAGGTCATTCCCCTCGCGCGTGCGCTCTCCCACGCCCGCAAACACCGATACGCCCTGATGCTCGGTGGCGATATTGCGGATTAACTCCTGAATCAGCACCGTCTTGCCCAGCCCTGCGCCGCCGAACATGCCTATCTTGCCGCCCTTATTGAAGGGGCAAAGAAGGTCGATGACCTTCAGTCCCGTCTCCAGAATCTCGGTGCGCACATTCTGCTCTTCAAGGGCAGGGGCAGGCTTGTGAATGGGCGCGAAACGGTCGGCGTTTACGGGTCCTTTCTCGTCGATGGGTTCGCCCAGCAGGTTGAACAGGCGTCCCAAAGTGGCGCGCCCGATGGGCACGGTGATGGGCGCGCCCGTGTCGATGGCTTGCATCCCGCGCACCAACCCATCGGTCGAGGAGAGGGCAATCGTGCGCACCGTGTCGTCGCCCAGATGCTGCGCCACCTCACAGGTGAGGTCAATACCGCGCGCCGCATCTTTTATCTTAATCGCGTTGTAAATAGCGGGCAGCTGCCCCTCTGGGAACCGCACATCCACAACAGGTCCCATAACCTGAACCACTCTGCCGATATTTGCCATAAGCTTGCCTCCTTCTAGATTAGGGGTGGGTCTGATTAACTGCCAATCTCCATGCGCACGAAGCGCCGCACCTGAACATCGGTGCCCGTTTGCTGGATGAGCTGGCCGATGGTCAGCGATTCGTCGCGATAGTAGGGCTGTTCCAGCAGCACGACGCGCTGGATAAAGCCCTTTTGCACGCGCCCGCGAGCGATGTTCTCGGCGATATGCTCCGGTTTGCCCTCATTAAGCGCGCGCTGCTTTTCGATTTGCATCTCGCGTTCCAGCTCGTCGGCAGGTATCTCGTCGCGTGTGAGGTAGGCGGGTGCGCTCCAGGCGATTTGGATGGCGATTTCATGCGCCAGCGACTGCAACGCCTGAGTGTCCGCGCTCCCAGTTAGCACCACCATCACACCAACGAGCTTATTGTGATGGATATAGACATCGACCACGCCGTTTTCCCCGTTCGGCACACGCGCGAGGGCGTAGTTCTGCAGCGCGATGCGCTCGCCCGTCTTGCCCATCACCAGCTCGATGCGTTTCTCCACGGTGAGCGACGGGTCGTGGAGCGAGGGTTGCTGCAGCAAGAGCTCCAGCTGCCCCTCCTGACCGAAAGCCAGCACCTGATCCAGCAACTCGCTGGCAAGGGTCTGAAACTCCTCGTTGCGTGCCACGAAATCGGTCTCACAGCGGAGGTCGATAAGGGCACCCGTGCGCAGGTCATCGCTCACTTTGCCTGCGATAACGCCTTGATTGACCTCTTTGCTGGCGCGTTTCGTGGCGATAATGGCGCCCTTCTCGCGCAGAATGAGTCGCGCCTTTTCCATGTCGCCGCCTGCTTGCTCCAGCGCCTGCTTGCAGTCCATAAAGCCTGCGCCGGTCTCGTCGCGCAGTTCCTTAATCATTTGCGGTGTGATACTCATCAGTATTCCTCCTCCAGTTCTTCCAGTCGGTGTCGTCGCATCAGCTCCCACTCTTTGCCCATAATCTCCTCATCGGAGGGGGCTTCAGACGGTTCGGATGGGCTTGCAGCCGCTGAGACATCGATCTCCTCGCCGAACATTTTGCCGTATTCGGCGACCTGTTCGGGCGATAGGGGTGCCTCCTCCTCCACAGATGGGATTTCGGGTAGCACCTCTGCGCCTTGCCACTCCAGTTGCTTCTCTTCGATGATAGCATCCGCAATTCGCCCGGCAATCAGCCGGATGGCGCGGATGGCGTCATCGTTGCCCGGAATGGGATAATCGACCTCATCGGGGTCACAGTTGGTGTCGACAATGGCGACGATGGGGATGCCCAATCGGTTCGCTTCGGCGACCGCCGTATGCTCCTCTTTGAGGTCAACGACAAACAGCGCGCCGGGTAGTCCGGGCATATCTTTGATACCGCTGAGGTTGCGCTCCAGCTTCTCATACTCTTTGCGCAGTCGGGCGGCTTCCTTTTTCGGGACACGCTCCAGCTCGCCTTCCTGAATCATGCGCTCCAGCTCCTTCAGTCGCCGAATGCGCCCCTGAATGGTGCGGAAATTGGTCAGCATGCCACCCAGCCAGCGGTAGTTCACATAGTACTGGCGACAGCGCAACGCCGCCTCCTTGATGGCATCGCGGGCTTGCTTCTTCGTGCCAACAAAAAGCACATGACCGCCCTCGTTGACCACCTGCTTGATGGCTTGCTGTGCCCGTTCGAACATTTCGATGGTCTTGTGCAGATCGATGATGTAGATGCCGTTGCGTGCGCCATAGATGAATCGCTTCATGTTAGGATGCCACTTCCGGGTCTGATGCCCGAAATGCACCCCAGCCTCCAGTAGTTCCCGCATTGTCAGTGTCGCCATCGGTTCAAAAACCTCCTTCTGGGTTGATTGCCACCCGTGCCGTCTTCCGCGCTTTCCACCCTGTTTCACAGGGGCTTCCCGCCCCTGCGCCCGATGTATCCCATCGGCACAGGGCACCCCAGCGCGTCGGGCACGGTACGATTTGAGCCAGAGCAACGGCGATGCTCCGACCCTGTCGCCCATGAGTATACCCTATCCATCCTCGAAAGCAGGTATAATCCCCCTCGATGGCGTTCACCGTTTCGGACCTGCATGACCTTATTCAGGTGCTTGAGCAGCGACCCGAACTGAAGCAGATGCTACGCGCTGTGCTTCTGACCGAGGAGCTGCTCAACCTACCACAACTGGTCGCACAACTGGTGGAGATTCAGCGGCAGCAAGCCCAGAAGCTGGAGGCGATGCGCAGCGAATTGCTTACCCGGCTGGATGCGACTCGCGACGAGCTGCGCAACGAGTTCCGCACGCAGTTGGAGGCGACCCGCGACGAGCTGCGCAACGAGTTCCGCACGCAGTTGGATGCGACCCGCGACGAGCTGCGCAACGAGTTCCGTACCCAGTTGGATGCGACCCGCGACGAGCTGCGCAACGAGTTCCGCACGCAGTTGGAGGCAACGCGCAACGAATTGCGCTCAGAGATAGAAGCAACCCGCAACGAGCTGCGCAACGAGTTCCGCACGCAGTTGGAGGCAACGCGCAACGAACTGCGCTCAGAGATAGAAGCAACCCGCGACGAACTGCGCAACGAGTTCCGTACCCAGTTGGAGGCGACCCGCAACGAATTGCGCTCAGAGATAGAAGCAACCCGCGACGAGCTGCGCAACGAGTTCCGTACTGAACTGCGGGCAGTTCGTGCCGAGTTCCGTACTGAATTGGAAGCAACCCGCGCTGAGTTCCGCACCGAATTTGCGCGCTTCACAACCAAGCTCGGCTTAGATATCGAAGAGGAAGCGAGTGAGGTTCTCCAATGGGTGATGGAACAGAAGGGATGGCGGCAAGTCGAAGGACCCTATGCCCTCGCGATGAACGGCGAGATAGATGTTGTCGCTGTTTTCGAAAATGAACAAGGGCAGCGTGTAACGGTGCTGATGGAGGTTAAGCTACGCCTGAATCGACGCACAGTAGATGCATGGGCGAATCGGGTGCGTTCGGAAGGGTTTCTGAAGCGATTGAGCCGGCACGGGCTGACCCCACCTTTCTGGGTCTACCTGTTCGGATTCCGACTCGATCGAGCCGCGGCGAAGCGGGCAGAGCAGCTTCAGGTGGGCGTCATGACCCCACGCGGTGAGATGTTCCCGGCAGTGCAACTGCCATAAGCTCGCTTCAGGGAGTTGTCGGTGATGAAAGTCAAGCCAATCGAGTGGCAAGCAGGGGTGGTCCGCCTTCTGGACCAGACTCAGCTACCCGAATGGGTGGTGATAGAGGAGTTCAGCGATTGGCGGGGTGTGGCAGAAGCCATCCGCGCGATGAAGGTGCGCGGCGCACCCGCTATTGGCATTGCGGCGGCATACGGCATCGCGCTCGCCGCCCACCACTTCGAAGGCAACCAAATGGAGGACTTCCGCTCCTATATGGGCGAGGTTTTCCAAGAGTTTGCTCGCACACGCCCAACCGCCGTCAATCTCTTCGGCGCTATCGAGCGCATGCAGCGGGTGGTCAACACCAGCACCTCCGTGCAGGAAGCGCGCGAGCGCCTCTTGCAGGAAGCCCGCCAAATCGAGCAGGAGGATTACGAAGCCGATAGGCGGCTGGCTCATCATGGCGCGCTGCTGCTGCCACCCAACGCACGGGTGCTGACCCTCTGCAACACGGGCGCGCTGGCAACAGGCGGCATCGGCACCGCGCTGGGCATCATCCAGGTCGCGTGGCAACAAGGTCGGCTGGCGAAAGCCTATGTATGCGAAACACGCCCACGCCTGCAAGGCTTGCGACTCACCACCTGGGAGCTACTCCAAGAGGGCATCCCGTTCCAGCTCCTCACCGATAATATGGCAGGCTGGCTGATGGCACAAGGCAAGGTCGAAGCGGTCGTGGTCGGAGCCGATCGCATCGCAGCAAATGGCGACACCGCCAACAAAATCGGCACCTACACCCTTGCCGTACTGGCACACTATCACCACATCCCATTCTATGTGGCGGCGCCGCGCTCCACGATTGACCTCGCCACACCCGACGGCAAGTCGATCCCCATCGAGCATCGGGATGCAAGCGAGGTCACCCATATCGGCAACCTGCGCCTCGCCCCGCAGGGCACGCCCGTGCTGAACCCCGCCTTTGACATCACACCCGCTGAACTCATCACCGCCATCATCACCGAGTTGGGTGTGGCACAACCCCCCTACACCGAATCGCTACGCGTCTTATGTTCGAAAGCCGATTGATTTTCCCGCTGAACCACTGGCATAACCACTCATCCTGTATCGTGGAGTGTCCCGATGGCGCGCTGCTGGTCTGTTGGTACAGCGGTTCAGGTGAGCGCGAGGCGGACGATGTCCGCATTCTCGGTGCCCGCTTCTGGCGCGATCGTTGGAGCCGCCCCTTCCTCATGGCAGACACACCGGGCTATCCCGACATTAACCCCATTCTCTTTTTCGACCCACGCGAGCGGCTCTGGCTCCTGTGGGCGACCATCTTAGACCACCGCTGGGAGGGCGCACTGCTGAAGTATCGCATCGCGCGTCGAGTCGGCAAACGCGGTTGCCCCCATTGGGAAGCAGGCGATGTGTTTCACATCTCGCCAAGCGAACGCTTTGTGTCCCTTGTCGAAAGCTGGGCAGATCGGGTAGCAAAGGTTGATCCAGGTCGGGCAGAACGCCTGCGCCAACTGAACGCCAGCGAGCTGGCGCGACGGCTGGGCTGGATGCCCCGCACCCATCCCCTCATTCTGGGCAACCGCATCCTGCTGCCGCTCTACTCGGATGGCTTCGATCTCGCCCTCATCGCCATCAGCGAAGACGCCGGTGAAACTTGGCAGCTGAGCGAGCCACTGCTCAGCGTCGGAGGCATCCAACCCAGCCTCGTGCAGCGACAAGATGGCACACTGGTCGCCTACCTGCGCGACAACGGTCCCCCGCCCAAACGGGTGATGACCTGTTTCTCAACCGATGGAGGCTACAGCTGGAGCGAAGTCACCAAAACCGCAATCCCGAACCCCGGCTCCAGCCTGGAAGTCGTCGCCCTCCAAACAGGTGAGTGGCTGATGGTCGCCAACGATACCAGTGAGGGACGCCACCAGCTCGCGCTGCTGCTCTCGCCCGATGAGGGACGCACATGGCATCTCAAAGGCTATCTGGAGCAAGGCAACGGTAGCTATTCGTATCCGTCCCTTATTCAGGCACGCGACGGCACCCTCCATATCACCTACAGCTACGCGCTGTCCACCTCCACAGGCAGGCAGAGCGCCATCAAATGGGTATGCTTCACACGCGACTGGCTGGAGAGATGCGAGAGCTGGACGCTACATGGGTAGCCGAAGTGCGCCAGCGGCTGCGCGACTGGTTCCGCCACGCGCACCGCGCCCTACCGTGGCGCGCAACACAAGACCCCTATCATATCTGGGTCGCTGAAATCATGCTCCAGCAGACCCAGACGGCAGTGGTCATCCCCTATTATGAGCGATTTCTGCAGCGATTCCCGACGGTGCAGGCGTTAGCCGAGGCGCCGCTGGAGGAGGTCTTGCGCTACTGGGAAGGGCTGGGCTATTATGCACGGGCACGCAACCTGCATCGCGCCGCCCAGATAGTGACGCAGCAGGGGGGTCAATTGCCGCGTGAGGTAGACCGACTACGCGAGCTGCCCGGCATCGGAGCCTACACCGCTGGCGCTATCGCAAGCATCGCCTTTAATGAGCCTGAGCCGGTGGTGGATGGCAATGTCATGCGCGTGCTGGCACGCCTGCTCTGGCTTAAGGGCAATCTGAAGCAGCCGCGTGCGCAACGCACGCTCTGGAGCCTGGCACGCCAGATGGTGGATCCCGATGCGCCGGGCATCTTCAATCAAGCCCTGATGGAGCTGGGCAGCACCCTCTGCACACCCACCCAGCCACGCTGTAGCGCATGTCCGCTCCAATCGCTCTGCGCTGCCTATCAACGCGGTGAGCCGACCGCCGTGCCCGAAACGCCGCCCGCACGCCCCACCGTGCAGGTGGTCGATGTCGCCGCGCTCATCTGGCATCATGGTCAACTGCTGCTGGCACAGCGAACCCCGCACGGCTTGTGGGGCGGATTATGGGAGTTCCCACGCGCCACGCGCGAAGGACGCGAAACGCTGGAAACCATCGCCCATCGCGCCGCCCAAAAGGTCGGCGTGCAGGTGGAGCCGATTCGCCTGCTGGGGCATGTGCGCCATACCGTGACCTATCACGCTGTCCGCCTCTATGGCTATGTGTGTCTCCTCGAAGGCGGCGAGGCGCGCAGCCAAGAGTACACCGAGTTGCGCTGGCTGAACCCCGACGCCCTCCAGGCATATCCCCTCGCTGCACCGCAGCGCCGCCTGGCACAGCTGTTCCTCCAAGCGCAAATCCCGTAGTGGGGTATACTCTGATTCGACCGCGGGGGGTGCTGCCAATAGGCGGCTGAGATCCCCAAAATGGGGAAACCCTTGGAACCTGATCCGGGTAATACCGGCGGAGGGAACGCGGGCAGGGCTTCGATTCGTGCCCGCTTCGAGCCTGTCCCGCCTTCACCCCAACCGCCCATCCCCCGCAGAGGAGGAAACCGATGAACCGAGCAGACTATGTACGCGGCAGGACAGGTGTCGTTACGCAGATGCACTATGCCCGACAGGGCATCCTCACCGAGGAGATGCGCTTCTGTGCGGAGCGCGAGGGTGTGGACCCCGAAATGGTGCGTCAGGAGGTGGCACGGGGACGCGCCATCATCCCCGCCAATATCCGCCACACCAGCCTTCAACCGACCGTCATCGGCAAGCGGTTCCGCACCAAAATTAATGCGAACATCGGCAGCTCGCCTCTCAGTGCCCGCATCGAAGAGGAACTGGAGAAGCTGCGCACCGCAATCCGCTGGGGCGCCGACACGGTGATGGACCTCTCCACAGGGGGCGATCTGGACGCCATTCGGCAGGCGATTGTGCAGCATTCACCCGTGCCTGTCGGCACCGTGCCGGTCTACCAGCTCCTGACCCAGGTACGCTCCGTCGAGGAGCTGACCGAGCAGGATTTTCTGGACATCGTGGAGCATCAAGCGCAGCAGGGTGTCGACTTTATGACCATCCACGCGGGTGTGCTACGCCGCTATATTCCCCTCACCGAGCAGCGCATCACGGGTATCGTCAGTCGTGGCGGCGCCATTATGGCGGAGTGGTGCCTTGTTCACCACAAGGAAAACCCCTACTATACGCACTTTGACCATCTGCTGGAGATATGCCGTCGCTACGATGTGACCATCAGTCTGGGCGACGGGTTGCGACCGGGCTGCTTGGCAGATGCGAACGATGCGGCGCAGATGGCAGAGCTGCGCACACTGGCGGAACTGGTGCAACGCGCTTGGCAGAAGGATGTGCAGGTCATGGTGGAGGGTCCGGGACATATCCCGCTGCACCTGTTGGAGGAAAATGTGCGCATCCAGCAGGAGTGGTGTCAGGAGGCGCCCTTCTACACCCTGGGACCCCTGGTGACCGATATTGCGCCGGGCTATGACCACATCACTTCTGCCATCGGTGCCGCCATCGTCGCATGGCACGGCACCGCCTTGCTCTGCTATGTCACGCCCAAGGAGCATCTGGGCTTGCCGAACGCAGACGATGTGAAGCAGGGGCTGATTGCTTATCGCATCGCCGCCCACGCCGCCGATATCGCCAAAGGCATTCCGGGCGCACGCGACTGGGACGATGCCCTCTCCCGTGCCCGATTCGAGTTCGATTGGAACCGCCAGTTCGAACTCTCACTCGATCCGGAGACGGCACGCGCGATGCACGACGAGACGATGCCCAAAGAGGCGCACAAGTTCGCCCATTTCTGCAGTATGTGCGGACCGCGCTTCTGCCCCATGGAGACCATGCGCCGTATCCGCGAGCGCGTTTAGCCTATTGGCGCACACGCTCGCGATAGAGTTGGAGTACGCACTGCAAGGTCTGCTGCTTGGTGAGATGGTCGTTCTCGATGCGAATAGCGTCGGGCGCCTGCATAAGGGGTGAATCGGCACGGGTGCTGTCGCGTGCGTCTCGTTCCTGAATTTCGCGCAGCACCTCGTCGAAGGGCATCTCGATGCCCTGCTCGCGCAGCTGCGCTTGCCGTCGACGGGCACGCTCCTCTGCAGAAGCCGTGAGAAAAATTTTCAGGATGGCGTCGGGGAAGACCACGGTGGTGGTGTCGCGCCCTTCGGCAACCAGCCCCTCCACTTGGTGGGCGATCTCGCGCTGCTTGGCGACCATGACGCGCCGCACGCCCGAATAGACGGCGATGCGGGACGCCAGCCGCCCAATATCGGGATGGCGAATCGCTTCAGAAACATCCTCGCCGTTGAGCAGCACGCGCTGCTCGCCATCCACACGCCGAAACTCGATAGAAAGCGAGTGCGCCAAGCGGGTCAGGGTAGCCTCATCCGTCTCGTCCACACCTTCACGCTGGGCAAGCAAGGCGAGGGCGCGGTACATCGCCCCCGTGTCCAGATAAACAAAGCCCAGTGCGTCCGCCAGTTGACGGGCTAAGGTGCTCTTGCCCGAACCCGCCGGTCCATCGATAGCGATGACCCTCATTCCTGCTCCGCCCGAATCGCCTGCAGCTGCTCGGCGATGACCTCCAGCAGCTCCTCCAACTCCTGCTCCAGAGGCGGCAGGTGGCTGGGATGGAGCGAGCTGATGTCCAGCCCCTCCAGATAGCGTCGGAACTGGCGCACTTGGAGCGCGGGACCGGTGAGCGGCGGGGTGCGCTGGAGTACCTCCTCAACGGGTCGCTCCAGAATCTCTTCGGCGCGCGCTGGCTCCTCGCGCAGGGTGCGCACCAGCGCCGCGGTCTCCTCGCTGGTCAGTTCCTCTTCCCGAATCTTGGTGGCGACGCGCGTCTGCAGCTCAGGATCGTCCAACTCGATGAGGCTGCGGGCGTGGCTGGCGGTGATACTCCCCGCGGGTGGGCGACCGCTGGTAGCGATCACCTGCTCGCCAATCTCTTCGGGCAGTTCCAGTAGCCCAAGCCAGATGGTGATGGTGCGCTCGCTTAGCCCCAGCATCTGCGCCAGCTCGCGATTGGTGAGCCGTCGCTGCTCCTTGAGCCGTTTCAGCGCGCGCGCCTTATCGATGGGCGCCAGGTCCTCGCGCTGCAAGTTCTCGGTCAGCTGCTCCAGGGTGGCGGTGTCGTGATCGATGGGCTTCACGATGCAGGGGATTTCGGTCAGCCCCGCCATGATGGCGGCGCGCCATCGCCGCTCGCCCGTCACAATTTGATAGGTGTTACCGTCGGGCAGAGGGCGTACCGTGATGGGGTTCAGCATGCCGTAGCGGCGGATGCTCTCGGCAAGTCCCTGCAGCTGCTCCTCGTCGTAGCCTCGCCGCGGCTGGTCTGCATCCTCCACTATCTGGTCAATCGGTATCAGTCGGACCTCCATATCTTGCGCCTCCTCATCCAAAAGGATACCCGCTAAGACATTCCCTTGCGTGCGCTGGTAAGGGTACATTGGTCAGGTACAAAAATGTTGGCACGGGGAAGATTTTTCCTCCTTTTGATTTGTGCGTACAAGCGGACTGAACGGGCACGCTGAGGCTTGAATCCCCCCACTCCCTTCATCCTCTTCCCCCTTGATAAGGCTCACAACACGACAGTTTTTGGGCGAACTGGAAGTGAGGCAGATTTTGCCCCCCTCCTTTAGGTTCCCCCCGCTTCGCGAGGGGAACCGTGTGAGGCGCGGGCTCGGTTCCCCCTGCTTCGCGAGGGGAACCCCAGCGAGGAAGTTCAACCGCTCACAGCGGCGAACCCTGACGGCGCAGTGAGCCTAACCACATCCATTCCCAAAGTTGAACAGAACGCCCAGCAGGTCGGCATCGTCCACAACCCCGTCGCAGGTGACATCCTCCGCCAACCCGCCGCCCGTCTGACCAAATGCGAACAACACCGCCAACAGATCCGCATCGTCCACACAACCGTCGCGGTTCACATCAGGACCACCCAGCGTCTGCGCCACCAATCGCACCCGATCCGCCAAATACTGCACCTCAAACCCCACACACGGCAGCGTGTTGGGGTCTATCTCCACCGTGTGGAACGCGCCCGTGCGGCTCCAACTGCTGCCCGAACGCACCAGAATGTCAAAGGTATTGCCCGCCTGCGGCAAAAAGCCGTTGCGCCCCTTGACCCGCAGCGTGCCGTTCAACTGCACCGTGCGACCACTGGCGCCTATCACCACTAACTGGTCATACTGCGGATTGGCAGGGTCAGAGTTATCCGTGCCTGCCAGCTCCACTTCCACGACCGTATCGTTGTTTTGCGTCAGATTGCCGTTGAGGGTTAGGATGCCCAGCGGGTTCAGGTCGGACTGGTCGGGGTCATCGATGCCTGCGGCGAAGGTGGCGTTGCCTGTGCTGTTGGCGACTGCGCCGTTGAGTTGCCCTGCGCCTGTGAGTTTGCCGCCTTGCAGGGTGAGCGGGTTGCTGAGGTTAAGGGCAGCGTTGCGGTGGATGCGGGTTTCGCCGTCGGTTTGGGTGAGGGTGGTGAGGTTGAGTATGCCGCTCACGACTTCGATGCGCCCGCGATTGGTGACGGGGCAGTCCATGATGCTGAAGGTAGTGGGGTCGTTGGGATCGGGGGACACCTTCTTGATAAGCCCGTCGTTCTGGATAATGTTATACTCATCACGCACTATCCTGCCCCGATGCAACTCTATCACGCCACTCGGCTCGTTGACCAAAACGCCATACCGCCTGATTACCGTGCCGTCCATCGACACACGCAAAACACCCCGATTGATTTGATAGTTATACCGAAGGTTAGCTTGACCTGCAATCGCCCACTCCATCAGCCCTTCGTTCACCAACCGAGAGTTTTGACCGCCCAGACTCACATCGCCTGCTGTCCAGCGCAAGTGACCTCCCTGCGCTATCGTCAAAGTCGCTTCGTTGTCGAACCACACATCCCCGTTGACCTCAACCACGCCGTTGCCTGCGCCAATCCGCGAGTTGCCAGTTACAGGACCGTTCCAGTAGAGCGTGCCCTGTTCCACATGCACAGTCGCGTTGGAAAGCCGACAGCCATTCCACTGCAGCATACCCTCCTGTACCTGCACGCGTCCTGAACCCGTGATGACTATCTCCGCAAGCGTCGCGTTGCCTGACGACACCTTCTTGATAAGCCCGTCGTTCTGGATAATGTTATACTCATCACGCACTATCCTGCCCCGATGCAACTCTATCACGCCACTCGGCTCGTTGACCAAAACGCCATACCGCCTGATTACCGTGCCGTCCATCGACACACGCAAAACACCCCGATTGATTTGATAGTTATACCGAAGGTTAGCTTGACCTGCAATCGCCCACTCCATCAGCCCTTCGTTCACCAACCGAGAGTTTTGACCGCCCAGACTCACATCGCCTGCTGTCCAGCGCAAGTGACCTCCCTGCGCTATCGTCAAAGTCGCTTCGTTGTCGAACCACACATCCCCGTTGACCTCAACCACGCCGTTGCCTGCGCCAATCCGCGAGTTGCCAGTTACAGGACCGTTCCAGTAGAGCGTGCCCTGTTCCACATGCACAGTCGCGTTGGAAAGCCGACAGCCATTCCACTGCAGCATACCCTCCTGTACCTGCACGCGTCCTGAACCCGTGATGACTATCTCCGCAAGCGTCGCGTTGCCTGACGACACCTTCTCGATAAGCCCGTCGTTATGCAAAGTGGTATTTATATCTCGGTTAATAATGCCCTGTGACAACTCCAGCACGCCGTTTGCCTCGTTGCGCAAGGTGCCTCTCACGGCTATAAGGGCAGGCGTTGTCTTGCGCCAAGTGCCCCGATTGACCACAGTGCCTGCAAAAGAGACGTTATTGCTATCGTTTGCCCACTCCAAGGTACCCTCGTTCACCAACTCGCCTACATTCAGGTTGCCTGATACCCATATCAGCGTCGCACCTGGTTGTACCACAATCCGACCAACAGTCACACTCCCATTTATCCGCACCGTGAAGCCCGACGGAATAATCGCCGTGTCTCCGGATCCAGGGAACTGAGGGGTGGAGTTGCATCCCGTCCTTCCCCAGTTGTTTTGGAAGAGCGTGTAGTACTGATTGTCCTGTTGGCAGGTACCAGCCCCACAGACGTCGTGCCACAATTGTGTGCCACACGACCCTTGCCAAGTGAAGGTCGTTTGTGCGAATGCGCCACACGCTGCCGCCAGCAGCGCCACTGTCCCGATTACCAAGCCCACTCGCCGCATGTTTGCTCTCCTCCTAATAGGTTTGCTGTGCATGCTCTATTATACACCAACTGCGTGGGATTCGTGACAGGTTTTGGGGTGGGATTGGCAAAAACAGGTAAAATTGCGGGGTCTTCGTTGCAAGGTGTGGTGTGTCTCGAATGCCCCTGTAATACGATAGGTTCGGCACGGCGGGCTATCAGGTACAATAGGCGCGATGGCGAAGCGCGTGAGTGCCTTGAAACAGGCGGTTCGGCTTATCGAGCAAGCGGATACCTGCCTCGTGGTCTCCCATCTGAACCCCGATGGCGACACACTGGGCAGCGCGCTGGCACTCTACCATGGGCTGATTCTCCTGCGCAAGCACACCGTTCGCCTCCTGTGCCACGACCCCGTGCCGGAAATTTATCGGTTTCTGCCCGGTAGCACCGCCGTTGAGACGGAGCCGCAGCCTCTCACCGTGTATGACCTGGCGCTGGTATGCGATATGAGCCAGTTGAACCGTGCTGGTCGGCATGAACCCCTGATTCGCCACGCGCGTCGCATCCTGCAAATTGATCATCATGTGCCGCAGGAACCCTTCGCCGATGTGCAGTTGGTGGACACGAGTGCTGCCGCCACCGCCGAGATTGCCTATCGCCTGCTGCGTGCCCTGCGCGTGCCCCTCACGCCCGAAATCGCCACCTGCCTGCTCACCGGTATCGTGACCGACACCTTCTCCTTCAAGTTTCCGAACACCACGCCCCGCACGCTGCGCATCGCGGCGCATCTGCAGCAATGTGGCGCGAACATTAGCGAGATTAATGAGCAGGTGTTCGAGACGCGCTCCTTCTCGGCGGTCAAGCTTTTGGGGCTCGCGCTCGCCACCTTGAAGCGTACCGACGACGGGCGCATCGCCTGGGCGGTCATCCCGCGCCGCGCGTTCGAAGAGGCAGGCGCACGCGAAGAGGAGACCGAAGGCATCGTGAACTTCATTCGCTCCATCCACGGTGTGCAGGTGGCGATGTTGCTGCGCGAGTCGCCCCATCGCAACAAAATCCGGGTCAGCCTGCGCAGCCGCGGCGCCATCAATGTCGCCCAGATTGCCCAACAATTTGGGGGTGGCGGGCACGAGAATGCGGCGGGCTGCACGCTGGAAATGAGCCTGAGCGAAGCGGAGCAAGCACTGCTACAAGAGGTGCAAAAATGGATGGCGTGCTCAACCTCAACAAGCCCATCGGCTTGACCTCGCACGATGTGGTGGAGCGGATTCGGGCTGCCGCCCACCAGAAGGAGGTGGGACACACCGGCACGCTCGACCCGATGGCGGATGGCGTGCTGGTCATCTGCCTCGGACGCGCCACCCGGCTCGTACCCTACCTCCAGCAACTGCCCAAAAAGTATCGCGGCGTCATTCAGTTCGGCATTCGCACCACCACCCAAGACATCGAGGGCGAGGTCTTCTCCCAGATTCCCGCTCCCCACCTCACCGCGCATCAGGTGCGCGCCGTCGCGGAACAGTTCATCGGACGCATCGAGCAGATTCCGCCGATGTATTCGGCTGTCAAGATCGAGGGCAAACGGCTCTATGAGTTGGCACGCGAGGGCAAGGAAGTGGAGCGCAAGCCGCGCTCCGTGACCATCTACACGCTGCAGATTGAGGCGTTTGAGCCGGGCGAGTTCCCCACCGCGCGCTTCTATCTCGAATGCTCAGCGGGCACTTATGTGCGCACGCTGGCGTCCGATATCGGGGATCGGCTGGGCATTGGCGCTCATCTGAAGCAGTTGACGCGCGTAGCCGTCGGGCACTTCGACCTGCAGCAGGCGTTGCCGTTGGAGAGCCTGACCGACCCTGAGACGATAGCGTCCCACCTGATTGCGCCCGCCGACGCACTGCCCCATCTGCCCCGCTGGAAACCGACCGCGCCCTATCTGGAACGATTGCTCAACGGGAGCTTCGTGCAGGTCGAGCATCCGCTCTGGACACCGGGTGGGTATGTGCTGGTGATGGAAGATGACCAGCGTATCGCCCTGGTGGCACGCTGGCTCCCCCCTCTGCTGCGCCCTGTGCGGGTCATCCGCGCCTAACAGGAGAGGGGATGGTCCGGAATGGCTGGATGGCGAGCGTCTTCGAGAGCAAGCGACATCACCCCCCTCATCTGGCAATTGGCACCTGTTGTCGGCGTCTGGCTGTTGATGCATGGGCGATTGTTGGTGAAGGAGCTTTATTGGGGCGACGCGGGCATCTATTTTTATCCGATGTGGGAATTCATCCGCCGCTCCTTGCGGCAGGGTGAGTTGCCTTTCTGGAACCCCTATGTGAATGGGGGTCAGCCGCTTATCGGCAACCCCCAGATGGGCGTTTTCTATCCCACCACTTTGTTGCTGCTTTTTGTTCCCACAGCACGCTGGCTGAGTTTGGTCGTGGCGTTGCATCTGCTCTGGAGCGGCATCGGGATGCGTCTCTGGCTGCGCCTGCTGGGCTGCAGCCCGACCGCCAGTGTGTGGGGCGCCTGCGCGTGGATGGGCTGCACCGCCGTAGTGGCGCGAGCGCAGTTCCCCCCCTTCTTGATGAGCATCGCGTGGTACCCATGGGTCCTGTGGGGCATCGAGCGTGTGTGGCAGCAACCGACGATTCGGAACATGCTCTGGCTCGCGTTGGTGAGCGCGCTCTGCATTTTGGCGGCACACCCACAGAGCGCCTATCTCATCGGGGTATGCGCCCTGCTCTATACCCTTATACGCTGGTGGCATAACAACTGGAGGGGCAGCCCCATGGGGCTGCCCAGACCGCTGTGTTTGCCAATGGGTCTACCCCATCTGGCGGGGGCTTTGGGGCTGGCGTTGGGATGGAGCGCGCTCTACTGGCTACCGGCTCGCATCGTGGGGACATTCTCGAACTACAGCCAGATGAGCCTGCAGGCGGCAGAACGCTTCCATTGGGAGATTCCGCACTGGGCGAGCTTGCTTTATCCGTTCGTTTGGGGCAACCCCACTTGGCTCTATGTGGCAAAGGGCAACTACTGGGAGACGACCGCTTTCATCGGCACGCTCCCCCTGCTCCTCATCCCTTTTGCCTTCGAGCGGGGCGCACGGCTGCGCGGGGGACTCGTCGCGATTGCCGTTATCACGGCATGGCTGGCGATGGGCACTCAGGGCAGGCTCTACACGCTCGCCTACTATGCACTGCCCGGCATGCGCCTGTTCCATGACCCTGCACGCTGGCTGCTGATTACCTGCTTGATGTTGGCAGCGCTGAGTGCGTTGGGCTATGACCGTCTCGTGACAGGGGTGGAGGCTCCCTCCCCGTCCACGGGGAGGGCAGGGAGGGGGGCATCTCTCGCCCGCTGGGTGTTGATAGGTGGGGCTATTCTGTGCTTGCTCCTAACGGCTGTGCCGGCGACACGCTGGGGTGTTGCCTGGCAGCGTGCCTTTCTAACCCCGCGTGCCCGCGAAGATTATCCCCAGCCCACCACCCACCAGATGTTGCAAGTCGCGCGGCACGGCTGGCTCCAGGGCGCCCTCTGGCTGGGTACTTCACTACTGCTGCTCATGGTGGCGATGCGCTTGCGGCATGCGCGTGCCGTCCCGCTCTGGATGGGCTTCATCCCGATGCAGCTCTACGCTGTCTCCTGCTCGCTCCCGCTTGCCCCACTGGGTAGCTGGGCACAAGCAGAGCGCGTGCTGAAAGCAGAAATTTTTTCTCCGAGTCCTGACAACTTGGCAAGTGGCTCCTACCCAGAGAAAAAAATTCTGGCAGAGGCAAACGGTGGTCGCTGGTGGTATCCCCAAACCTATCAGGGCTGGCGACGCCACATCTCCTACTTGACCTATGCGGACACCAGCCCAACCGAGATGGTGCGGGTGGCGATCCCGAACCTGCCGATGCTGCTGCCCGCTTCGGTGTGGGGCGCGTATGAGCCCGTTGTGCCGCAGCGCGTCTCCCGTTTGGAGCGGATTATCCTGTTTTCTCGTCCCGACCGGCAGGCGCGCTGGCTTAAGGCGTTGGGAATTGAATGGCATGTGCGCCTGATAGAGGGGAAGGCGCGTTTTGAACGGCTTGCACCACCGTGCCCGTCCGTGCAACTGGTCTCCCGCGCGGTGCCCGTGCAAGACTTCGACGCGATGCTAAAGCACTTTAGGCGTCAGCCGTATGAGCCGTGCGAGCAGGTGTTGGTGGAAGGTCTGCCAAGTGAGTTGCAAGCAGGGGGTGGGCGTGTGCTGAAGGTGCAACGGCGCAACGCCTTCCTTCGCATCCAGGTGGAGTGTCCCCAGCCCTCCGTTCTGGTCGTGCGGGAGACGCTGCTGCCCGGTTGGCGCGCGTGGGTGGATGGGCAGCCGGTGCCGTTGCTCTATGCGGAAGGGGTGTTGCGGGCAGTGCGCATTCCGCCCGGCACCCATGAGGTACAGATGTGGTATCGTCCGCCGCTTTGGGAAATAGGGCTGGCGATCTCTATTCTCAGTGGATGGTTGGCGTTGCTACTCCTCTTCATCTCCCTGCGCAGGGGGGCAGCCACGGCATCCCACCCCGTTGATGATTCGCTTCAGAACCCCCTAAAAAATTCGGAGGTATCTGCCGATAATCGAGAGTGGCGACAGGGTACAGGTTGACCAGAGAACCTCCTGCTAATCTTGGTCGCACCTCCCCTACCCCGGAGAGAGGCGGGCTCCTCCCCACCCGCCTCTCATTTTTTTAAAAAGCCCCCTGCGGAAAATCGAGCCGCAGGGGGTGTGTGGCGGTGGCGCTGGACGGTGCTGATGAGAGCCGTTTCAAACTGCTACCGCCACCGCATTTGCGCCACCCGACCCGGGGATGACCCCGCGTCTGATGGTATCTTGCCATCTATCCCCATCCCCTGCTTCAATACTCTTACGGGGATTGACAAAAAACGGTGGGTTTACGGGGTATCATGCGAAGCACCTATGGGTGAGTTGCGCATCTACAATACGCTGACGCGGCGTGAAGAGGTGTTTGTGCCGCGCGAGCCGGGCAAGGTCAGTATCTATGCGTGTGGGCTGACGCCGCAAGCCCCCGCCCATGTGGGGCATATGCGGGGCGTCGTCGTGATGGACATCGTGCAACGCTGGTTCGAACATCTTGGCTACGAAGTGAACTTCGTGCAAAATTTCACTGATATCGACGATAAAATCATCCGACGCGCCCAAGAAGAGGGCATCAGCACCGCCGAAGTCGCTGCCAAATATAGCCGCATGTATATCGAAGATGCCCAAGCATTGGGCGTGCGCCTGCCCCGATTCGTCAAGGTCACCGAGCATATGGACGACATCATCGAGATGGTGCGGCAATTGGTGGAGGATGGCTATGCCTATGTGGTGGATGGGGATGTCTACTTCTCGGTGGAACGCTTCCCGGAGTACGGCAAGCTCTCGGGACGCAGCCCGGACGAGATGAAAGCGGGTGCGCGCGTGGAGATCGATGAGCGCAAGCGCAACCCCCTCGACTTCGCGCTCTGGAAAGCCGCCAAGCCGGGTGAACCAGCCTGGCACAGCCCCTGGGGACCGGGGCGACCCGGCTGGCATATCGAATGCTCCACCCTCAGCCTGAAATATCTGGGACCCTCGTTTGACATTCACGCGGGCGGCATGGACCTGATTTTCCCCCACCATGAAAACGAGATTGCCCAATCGGAGGCATACCTGCACTGCGAGAAGCCCTTTGTGCGCTACTGGCTCCACTGGGGACCGGTGCGCCTCAAGGAGCAGAAGATGTCTAAATCGACGGGTGTGTTCGTGCCGATTCGCGAGCTGCGTCAGCAGTACGAGCCTGCGGTAATCCGCCTGTTCCTGCTTTCGGTCGCCTATCGCACGCCGCTGGAGTTCTCCTACGAGCGTCTGGATGAGGCAGGGGCTGCGCTGGAGCGTGTGCGAACGGCGGTGCAGCGTGTCCGAGCCTTGCTCCGCACATTACCGCAGACGCCAACACCCGATGAATCGGTTGCCCAGCCCTATCGTGAGCAGTTCACCGAGGCGATGAACAGCGATTTCAACACCGCGCAGGCGCTGGCGGTCGCCTTCGAAGTGGTGCGCGAGATGAATCAGCGGCTCAGCGAGGCGGAGGGAACAGGTGTTGAATCGGAGGCAGGGGCGCTGCTCGCCCTGCTGAACGCGCTCCAGTGGATGATGGAAACGATTTTGGGCATCCCGCTGGAGACTCAGCGACTACCGGAAAGCGAACTGATTGACCAGTTGATGGCGCACATTATTGAGTGGCGTCAGCAACTGCGGGCGCGCAAGCTGTTCGATTTGGCAGACCGCATCCGCGATGATCTCAAATCGCTGGGCATCCTGCTGGAGGATAGTCCCCAAGGCACCCTCTGGCGGTTCAAAGGAGATTGAAACCGCAGCGTAGGGGCGCGATGGTTGCACCCCTACGCTGGCGGGCAAGTGCGTGCCGTTGCCTCAATCGCTCTCCTCGTTCTTTTTCTTGCGGCGTGAGCGGGATGGCTTGCTCTCGGTTGGCTCGGATGGCTCAGATGGCTCAGATGGCTCGGATGGCTCCGACAGCGCGGGCGCATCGGACAGTTCGGATGGCTCGGATGGCTCCGGCATCTGAGCAGCCAGTTCGGCAATCGTGGTGGGTGCCTTCGCCACGGCGGGTTTTGCCTCCGGTTCGGCGACGGCGATACGAGTAGGTTTTGTGAACTGGGCTTGGATTTCGGGCTTGGAGTAGCCAGTGCCGGCAGGCACGAGCCGCCCGATAATCACATTCTCTTTCAGCCCGACCAGTTCGTCCACCTTGCCCCGCACCGCGGCGTCGGTGAGCGCCTTGACCGTGCGCTGGAACGAGGCAGCGGAGAGGAACGACTCGGTCTGCTGGGCGGCTTCGGAGGTGCCCAGCAGCACCCATTCCGCTGTGGCGGGGCGACCACCCTCACGCATCACCTGCGCGTTGATATCCTCAAACACGAAGCGGTCCACAATCTGACCGGGCAGGAAGAGGGTGTCGCCGGGGTCGACCACGCGCCGCTTGCGCAGCATCTGGCGCAGGATAATCTCGATGTGCTTGTCGTCGATATCGACACCCTGCGCTTTGTAGACGGCTTGGATTTCGCGGATGAGATATTCTTGGACGCCGCGTACACCACGCAGACGCAGCAGTTCATGCGGGTTCAGGGGACCGGGCGTGAGGCGGTCGCCTGGCAGCACTCGGTCGCCCGGCTTGACCTCCAGGGTGCCCGACACGCCCACCAACACTGCATCCAGCACCTCCACCTCGTTGACGCCATGCTCCATCAAGCGGTTTACATGCGCCGAACGGATTTCCTCCAGCTCACGGAGCAACACTTCGCCTGTGAGGGGGCTGGTTACTTCGTGCAGGCTGACCTTGCCGATGAGCAGTTCACCGACGGGCAGGGTGGCACGCAATACGACCCAGCGTCCGGTGCTACGGACGATATCGACCACCTCGCCCTCGTAGTCGACCGTGATGGCTTCGCCTTTGGGCTTGCGTGCCTCGAAGAGTTCCTCCACACGGTTGATGCCGGTGTTCTGGCTTTCCATGAGTTTGGCGAGTTTACGCACCCATTCGCGCACCTTGCGCTGCACCTTTTCTTCGGTTTCGAGTTCGGCAGGCTCGGAGGGTTCGGGCGTTGGCGGTTGGATGGGCTTGCCGAGCAGCTGTTGTGCCACTTGGTGGAGCACGCGTCGCTGGTCGGAGCGCAGGTCGCTGATGCGTTCGGTCACGCCTCGCTCCTCCAGTTCGCCGAGGGCAGCCGCCGCCTGGAGGGTCGCCCCCCCGACACGGAAGCCCGCAATCTGCTCACCCGCACCGGCGACGCCACCTGTGTGGAAGACGCGCATGGTGAGCTGGGTGCCGGGCTCGCCGATGGATTGGGCGGCGATGATGCCGACGGCGGTGCCCAACTCCACAGGGCGCAGCGTGCCCATATCCAGCCCGTAGCATTTGGCGCAGATACCCTGGCGCGCCGCACACGCCAACGGCGAGCGGATGGGAACCCCCACCATGTCATGCTCCACCCAGTCGAAGCCCGCCTGACGCCACAGGTGGTGGAGTTCCTCCCGTCGGGCACGCAATCGGGCGAGGGTCGCCTCGTCGATGGGCGTGTAGGCTTCAAGCAAAACGGAACCATTCTGCGGGTCATGCAGCGGCTCACCGTCGTCGGGCATAAAGAGTTCGCCCGGCTCCTTTTCGGCAAGGTCGCGCAGGGTCTGGGTGAACTTCTCCAACTGAGCGGCGAGCGCATCGATGCGGTGCGCCAGCTCATCGGGGATAATCTCGTTCTCTTCGATAAGCAGTTCGCCTGTGTAGGGGTGCTTGAGCGACTTGCGTGCGGTTCGTCCGCGGATGCGCTGATAGAGCGGTTCGATCTCCTTGCCTTCACGGATGATGCGAGACACCACGATGCCTTCAGGGGTCTGGCAGTCCTGAATGCGGACAATCACATCCTGTGCGACATCGACCATGCGCCGTGTGAGGTAGCCCGCGTTGGCGGTGAGCAGCGCGGTGCTTGCCAGCCCGCGTCGCGCGCCATAGCCCGACACGAAGTATTCGAGGGTGGTTAAGCCTTCCCGGAAGCTGTGGCGCACGGGCAGCTCCTCAATCAGGCGTTCCGATGCGGTGCGAATATCCAGCAAGCCGCTCATCAGCCCGCGCATCCCGACCAGCTGCGCCAGCTGCTTGGTGGAGCCGCGTGCGCCCGAATCGGTGATGATAAAGAGGGGGTTATCCCGCGTGATGGAGCGCAACATGGCGTCGGTGACCTCCTCATAGGTACGCTGCCAGAGTTCAATCAGCCGTTGGCGCTTTTCCGCAAGGGTCAGCTCACCCTGATCATACAGCTCGTCGATGCGCCGCGCCATCTCCTCTGCTTTGCGCAGAATCGCGTCGCGCTCCGCCGGAATCTCCATATCGGTCAGCGCGAAGGTGATGCCGGCTTGCGTCGCCCAGTAGAAGCCGGCTTGCTTCAGCCGATCCAGGAAGGTGACGGTCTCCATATGTCCTGACAAGCGATAGACCTCGCGGATCAAATTGGAAAGCTCCTTCTTGTTATAGACCCGATTGAGGTAGCTCTCCAGGAGGTTGCCCGTGGGGTCCATCTCCCCCAGATGCTGCTTGAAAGAGGCAGGAAGCAGCTCGAAGAAGAGCAGGCGTCCGAAAGTGGTGATGACGACGCGATGGCTTTCGTCACCGATGGGGAGCAGCACCCGAATCGGCTCATGCATGCGGATGAGACCCTGCTCATGTGCCAGTTGCGCCTCCTCCGTGCTGCTGAACAGGCTCCCCTCTTGGGGTTCCGTCGTGCCGCGCGGGTCGTTCATCGTGAGGTAATAGGCGCCCAGCACGATGTCTTGCAAGGGGGAGACGATGGGCGAGCCATCCGCCGGCTTGAAGAGGTTGTAGACCGCCAGCATCAGCAGGCGTGCCTCCGCCTGAGCGGGATAGGAGAGCGGCACATGCACAGCCATCTGGTCGCCATCGAAGTCGGCATTATAAGCGTGGCACACCAACGGATGCAGCTGAATCGCTTTCCCCTCGGTCAGCACCGGTTCGAACGCTTGAATGCCCAGCCGGTGCAGGGTGGGGGCACGGTTGAGCAGCACGGGATGCTCCCGGATCACCGCTTCCAGTGCCTGCCACACTTCGGGTATCTGGCGGTCAACCGCGTGCTTGGCGTTTTTGATGTTGTTGGCTAAGCCCAGCTCGATGAGGCGGTGCATCACGAAGGGCTTGAACAGCTCCAGCGCCATCTCTTTGGGCAGTCCGCACTGATGCAGGCGCAGATGCGGTCCGACCACAATCACGGAGCGACCGGAGTAGTCCACCCGCTTGCCCAAGAGGTTCTTGCGGAACCGTCCCTCCTTGCCTTTGAGCAAGTCGGAGAGGGATTTCAGCACGCGCCCGTTGGAACCGACCACCGGTTTGGTGCGTCGGCTGTTATCGATGAGGGCGTCGACCGCCTCCTGCAGCAGCCGTTTCTCGGAGCAGACGATGCTGCGGGGCGCACGAATCTCGATGATTTTGCGCAGACGGTTATTGCGGTTGATAATGCGGCGATAGAGGTCGTTCAGGTCGCTGGTGGCGAAGCGTCCGCCATCGAGCTGTACCATGGGACGCAGCTCTGGGGGCAGCACGGGTACTGCTTCCAGCACCATCCATTCGGGTCGGGCACGGCTGGATCGGAAGGCTTCCACCACCTCCAGTCGCTTGACCACGCGGGCGCGACGCGCTCCTTGCGTGCGGGCGACCTCCTCGCGCAACTCCCGCACCAACCGCTCCAGGTCGATCTGGCGCAGCATCTCCCGAATCGCTTCGGCGCCCTGACCCGCACGCACCAAGCCGCGCAGGTCGCGCCCCAAACGGCGTGAGCCGTAGAGCAGCAGCTGCTCGATGCCTGACCAACTGCTCTCGTCTAACAACTGATAGAGCTGGAGGCGTGCGAGCTGGTCGACGGCGCGCTCCAAATCGGACAGCCATGTCTGGCGCTCCCGCATCTCCATCTCCTTGCGGTGGTTATAGTAGCGGATGCGCTCCTCAATCTGGGCTTCGGTCCATTTGTCGCGATTCTCTTCCAGCTCGCGTTGGAGGCGGGCATCCAGCTCCTGATAGACCCGTGCCAGTTCCTCCTCCAGATGCTCCTTCTCCTGCTCCACCATGCGCCGAATGTCGCCCAGATTGCGCTCAATCTCGGCGCGATCAATCTCGATGACGATGTAGTTGGTGAAATAGATAACCTTCTCCAGTTGGCGTGGCGAGATGTCCAGCAGAAGCCCAAGCGGGCTGGGCGGCTGCCCCTTGAGATACCAGATATGCACCACCGGTGCAGCCAGCTCGATATGCCCCATGCGTTCGCGTCGCACGCGGGCACGGGTCACCTCCACGCCGCACCGCTCGCAGCGAACGCCCTTGTTCTTCACACGCTTATAACGCCCGCAGGAACACTCCCAGTCGCGGGTCGGTCCGAAGATGCGCTCGCAGAACAAACCGTCGCGCTCAGGGCGGAAGGTGCGATAGTTGATTGTTTCGGGCTTTTTGACCTCCCCATAAGACCACGCCCGAATGTCCTCGGGTGATGCTAATCCGATACGGATGGCTTTGATATGTCCGATGTCCATAAAGGTTCACCTCCAATTTAGGTTGGGCAGACAGTCCGACTGTTCAGATGAGCCGGACAGGTCTGCCCCTCCATTCGGTTTAGGTGCCTTGTGAGCCGATTTGTTGTTCAAGAGTCGGTTTGCTGGCGGCTTCGATGTCCATCGTTTCCAGTTCCTCCAGACTGCGGAAGTCGTGGATGTGATTGTGCGAGTCGATGATTTGCACGCGCAGCGCCAGTGCCCGCAGCTCGTTCACCAAAATTTTGAACGATTCGGGCACGGATGGTTGGATAACGGGTCGACCCTTGACGATAGCCTCGTAGGCGCGGATGCGTCCCATCACATCGTCCGATTTGATTGTGAGCATCTCTTGCAGGGTGTGGGCGGCGCCATAGGCTTCCAACGCCCAGACCTCCATCTCACCCAGTCGCTGCCCACCGAATTGGGCTTTGCCGCCCAGTGGCTGCTGCGTAACAAGCGAATAGGGTCCAATCGAGCGGGCATGGATTTTCTCCTCCGCCAGATGCTCCAGCTTCAGCATGTAAAGATACCCGATGGCGACATGGTTCTGGAACGGTTCGCCCGTTTTGCCATCGCGCAGAATGGCTTTACCGGTAGCTGGGTCGAAGCCGCTGCGGTGGATGGCGCGCGCCCGAATCGTTTCGGTCAGGCGTTCTTTGAGGGCGGTGAGTTCGGCTTCAGGCAGCTCCGCCGGCGCCGCTTCCTGGGCTTTTTTCGAGCGACCTTTGCGCGGGGGTGCGGGTGGCACCGCGCGTGCGATGGGCACACCCAGTCGCTGCGCCAGCCATTCGAGCTGCGATGGGGTGAGCAGATCCAGATAGCGGCGCACCCTCTCCATCGCATGGTCAAAGGAACAGCCAGGTGGGAAGCGCAGTTTGAGGCGGAGTTCGTCTTGGAGCAGGGTGGTCAGCGCGTGCATCCGCAGCTGGTTGGCAACGGCAGCCAGCTCGTGTTGCACTTCCTCCACAGTGGCGCCCTGAAAAACAGGCACTTGATAGCGGACACCCAACACCCGCGCCGCATAGCCCAGATGCAGCTCCAGAATCTGCCCCACATTCATGCGGGAAGGCACACCGAGGGGGTTCAGCACAATCTCGACGGGTGTGCCATCCATCAGGAAGGGCATGTCTTCAACGGGTTGAATGCGCGAGATAACCCCCTTATTGCCATGACGCCCCGCCATCTTATCGCCCTCAGTCAGAATGCGTTTGGTCGCCAGGGTGACGCGGACACGATGGTTGACGCCGGGGGGCAGCTCATCTTCGGGCAACTGTTCGAGCGTGCCGCGGCACCGCGGGCAGGAGCGACTCTCGATGGGTTTTGCCCGATAGAAGAGCGCGTTGCACCGCTGGCACTGATAGCGATAGCGTGCAAACTGCAGCACGCGCACCACGACGCCGCGCTCCCCATGCGGCAGACGCAGGGAGACATCGCGCATCTCCTCGGCTTGGGAGCCGAAGATGATGCGCACGAGGCGTTGCTCCGTGGAGCCTTCAGTAGGGGCTTTCGGTGCGACCTTGCCGACCAGGATATCTTCGGGACGCACCTCCGCCCCGATTCGGATGATGCCGTTCTCGTCCAGATGGCGGCGTGCCTCCTCCCCGACATTCGGGATGTCGGCGGTAATCTCCTCTGTGCCCAACTTCGTGTCCACCGCATCGGTCTGATAGGTCTCCAGGTGAATGCTGGTATAGGTGTCGTGATAGAGCAATCCTTGCGAGACCAGCACCGCATCCTCATAGTTATAGCCGTGCCAGGGCATGAAGGCGACCAGCACATTGCGTCCCAGTGCCAGCTCGCCATGCTGGGTGGAGGCGCCGTTCGCCAACACATCGCCCGCTCGCACACGCTGTCCTAAGCGCACGGCAGCGCGATAGCTGAAGCAGGTGCCCTTGTTGCTTTCTTGCAGATAGGGCAGGTGATAGATGTCGATCTCGCCGCTATCCGTTTCGACGCGGATCTCCTCGGCAGAGACATAGCGCACGCGCCCATCACGGCGAGCGCGGATGATGCTGGGGGCACTATGCGCCACGATGCGTTCCACGCCCGTATGCACGAGGGCTGTCTCGGGCTCCACCAGCGGCACCGCCTGACGCTGCATGTTCGCCCCCATCAAGGCACGCCCCGCGTCGTCATGCTCTAAAAACGCAATCATGCTGGCGGAGACGGAGAAGACCTGCGATGGGCTTACATCCATATAATCCACCTGCTCGCGTGGCACAGAGGGGTACTCATCACCATAGCGCACCTGCACCATTTCGGAGGCGATGGTGCCATCCTCTAGCACAGGGGTATCGGCAGGGGCGATACGGACCGTGGTCTCCTCATCGGCAGCTAAGTAGACCACCTCATCCGTCACGCGCCCGTTGCGTACCACCCGATAGGGCGAGCGGATGAAGCCGTATTCATCAACGCGCGCATACAGCGTGAGCTGGTTCACCAGCCCGATGTTTTGTCCTTCGGGTGTCTCCACAGGGCAGAGGCGCCCGTAGTGGCTGGGAAAGATGTTGCGCACCTGCGGCGGCACGCTCTGACGCCCCAGACCGCCTGGACCCAATACCGAAAGGCGCCGCTTGTTCGCCGCCTCCGAAAGCGGGTTCGTCTGATCCATAAAGGTACTGAGCGGGTTCTGCGAGAAGAAGCTCTTGAGGGCTGCCGAAACGGGCTTCACACTCAGCACCATATTAGGCAGCAGCTGGTGCACATCTTCGGCGGCGGTCATTTTCTCGCGCGCAATCTTCTCCATGCGCAGGAAGGCGGTGCGCAGGTGAGCTTGGAGCTGTTCGCCCACAGAGCGAACCCGCTTGTTTGCCAAGTGGTCGGTGTCGTCGTAGGGGTGCTTCTCATCTGCCAGCTCGACAAGGTACTGAAAGGTCAGAATGAGGTCGGGCACGGTCAGGTGGCGCACATTCGGAGGGATTTCATGCCCCAGCTTGCGGTTAATTTGGTAGCGTCCGACCGCACCAAGGTCATAGCGTCGCTTATCGAGGAGCAGATTATAGAACAATCCGTACACGCTCTCCTCCACTGCGGGATCGCCCGGTCGTGAGCGCCGATAGAAATCGATTAGCGCTTCGCGTGAATCGGTGGTGGGATCGGCTTCCAGCGTCGCCTGCACCATGCGAGGCAATCGTGCCACACGCAGGGGTGGAACCGCTTGACGTGCTACCGTCGCCGCCAGCTCATGGTCGATGCGAGTGCCCCGTGCTGCGAGCAGCCGTCCCCGCCGGTCGCGGATGTCCTCTGCCGCATAGCGGCCAACAAGCTGCTCGATAGAGGGTTCGGTCACCTCCTCGATTGTGCCAAAGAGCGCGAGGAACGCGCTGTTGTGGAGCGTGGTGCGACCCTCCGCATCGGTGGTGTAGGGTGGCTCGACCAGCACTTTTTGCTGGCGAGTCTCCTCGGGCAGCTCCTGTAGTGTGGCTGCTTCCACTATCTGCCCTTCCTGCAGCACCGTTCGGCGACCCACTCGAACCGGTTCCAACACTCGCCAACCGATGGCGCGTTGTAGGGGCAGGCGTGCCGGCACACGCGCCTCAGGGAAAGCCGCCAACGCCTTAATGATTTGCGTGAGAGGCAGCTGTTTCGATTGGTGGACCCGCACCCGCACCACATAGTTCGGGTCGCTCCCCCCATCGATCCAGGGTCCTTCGGCGGGGATAATCTGCACCTGATAAACTTCCTGCAAGGCGCGCGCCATCATCTCGCGCCCCGCACTGGAAAGATAGGGTGATGGGAAATGCACGCCTGGTGTGCGGTTGAGCTGATTGATGACCACACGCTCGCGCCCATTGATGATAAAGGTCGCATTATCGGTCATCAGGGGCAGATCACCCAGATAGATTTCGCTCTCTTGGATCTCGCCATCCTTTTTGCCGTAGCGCACCTTGACGCGCAAGGGCGCTTCGAAGGTCATCTCACGGTCGCGGCACTCCTCCAACGCATACTTCGGCTCGCCCAAGCAGTAGTCGCCAAACTCGATGAAGTAGGTCTCGGTCAGGTCATAGATAGGTGAAAAGATGTCGAACAGTTCCCGCAAGCCCTGTTCGAGAAACCATCGGTACGAATTGAACTGAATCTCCAGTAAGGGTGGTGGCTCGATAACGGTCTTGATTCGCTTCGCCTTAGGGCGCACGATCCGCATAGAAACCCTCCTCATTCTTGTTTGTTGCGCAAGGCACTATTATACCATGCGCTCTGGCGGCTCTGTCAAGGGGGGCGGGAGGGTGTTCGAAAAATGGGTTCTCCTGCGTGGTTTTTGATAAGGGTATACACCAGCCACCCTTGTTCGGCGCACCGAAGGGGCTTTTTGCAGGCAGAATCCCCCCACTCCCGTACCCTCTCCTCCCTTCTTCAAGGGGGGAGAGGGCTGGGGTGAGAGGGGATTCGAGTAGTCCTTGCTGCTTCGGCATTTTCGTATCTACACGATGTACCCTTATCAGACCTAATGGGGGTAAAAATCGACCCCATTTTTCGAACACCCTCAGGGACTAAAGTCCCTATCGGCCCTTTTGGGGCGGATTGGGGCGGATTCTGGTGAATCTTTCAGGGATGAGTGGGTATGCCGGCGCGGTCTAACGCGCTTCGTGTTGCAACAGGTCGTTCATTTTGCCGCTGCGGTAGCCCTCTAAATCGAGCGCCACATAGGTATAGCCCAGTGACTTGAGCGTTGCCACAATCGAGGGGGCATGCTGGAGCACGCGCGGGAATTCCTTGGCGGGCACTTCGATGCGGGCGATGGCGTCGTGATGACGCACGCGCACCTGTCGAAAGCCGAGATCGCGCAGGAACCGTTCCGCTTGGTCGACCTGGGCTAACCGCTCGCGCGTGATACGCATCCCGTAGGGGAATCGGCTGGCGAGGCATGCGAAGGAGGGCTTATCCCAGATGGGCAGCCCTCGTGCCCGTGCCAACGCCCGAATATCAGCCTTGTGGAAACCTGCCTCCAGCAGCGGGGCACGCACGCCAAACGCCTGCGCTGCCCGCATGCCCGGACGATAATCGTGCATATCGTCCAAATGGGAGCCGTCGGCAATCCACGGGATGCCCTCCTCGTCCGCCACGCGGCGCAGAATGCCGAACAGCTCCGTTTTGCAGTGGTAGCAGCGGTCAGGACGATTGACCTGAAAGAGCGGGTTGCTCAGCTCATGCGTGCGCACGATTCGCACGCGTACACCTATCTGCTCGGCGAGCCGTTTCGCCTCCTCGATTTCGCCTTGTGGGAAGGCTTCCGATTCGCCAATCACGGCGAGGCAGCGTTCGCCAAGCACCTCGTGCGCGACGCTGACCAGCAGCGTGCTGTCCACCCCACCTGATAGCCCGATGACGACGCTGCCCATCTCGCGCAGAATCGCCTGCAGCCGCGCATATTTCGCACCCAGCTCCTGCCCTATTCCGTCCATACAGGTTCCAACCCCTGAATCTTGACCACTTTCCACTCCTCGTAGGGGATAATCAGCCATTTGCGTTTACGCTCCCTGCGGAACTCGATCAGCAACGGACCCGCACTTTGCGATTCGGGTGCCGCATCGTTCCAGACCACGCGCACCTCTGTGCGCGCAACGGCGCGGTCGCCCCGCACTTCGATAAGGGGCGGGGTATACTCGGCACGCAACGCCTGCACATTTTTGAAAAAGTTCGCCAGTTGATAGCGCAGCTGCTCTTTGTTGAGACCACCCCACTCGAAGTCGTCTGCGACCATCGCCATTAAAGCATTCACATCCTCCCGTTCGAAGGCTTGCTTGCCTTCGGCGAACATCTGGCGGATGCGCTCTTGGGGGTTGACGGGCGGGGGTGTGGCGAAGTGGATGCCGATGCGCAAGGCAATCAGCAGGGCAACCACGCCACCGACAAGATAGGGCAGTTTGGCACGCATCGCTTCACCACCCCAGCGGGTGCCAGACGGTCTTCATCTCGGTGAAGGGTTCGATCCATGCCAGTCCCTGCGCCCGCTCACTGCACCAGTCGGTGTGGCTTAGCTGGGGGCTATGGTGCAGCCGTTTGACCGTCTCGGCGGCGACCGTTTCATATTGGGCACGCTGCTCTTCGGGCACACCGCACAGGTTCAGCGCGTCCACCTCCACATGGTGCGCCAGGTGGGGCAGCAGTTCCTCCCGATAGCCGCTCAGCAGGTTCACCACGCCAGCGGGCAAATCGGAGGTCTCCAGCACCTCCGCAAAGGATAGCCCAATCGTTGGGTAGGTTTCCGAGAGCAGCACGACTGCCGTGTTGCCGCTCACGATCACGGGTGCCAGCAGGCTGGTGAGCGAGGCGAGCGGCGCCACATCGGGGCAGACCAGCCCCACCACCCCTACTGGTTCGGGCAAGGTGAAGTTATGCATCGGCATCGCGACGGGGTTCAGGCTGGACAGCAACGCGCTCCATTTGTCGCTCCAGCCCGCATAATAGACCCAGCGGTCGATGGCAGCGCTGACCTCGCGCGCAGCGTGGGCGCGCGAGATGCCGGTGGCGCGTTGGAGTTCATGCTCGAACGCCTCACGCCGACTCTCCAACATTTCCGCGATGCGATAGAGAATCTGTCCCCGATTATAGGCGGTGCGACCTGCCCAGCCGGATTGGGCTTTGCGGGCTGCCAGCACCGCGTCGCGGAGGTCCTTGCGGGATGCCTGCGCCACATTGGCGAGAAACGCGCCGTGTGCCCCGCGCACTTCGAACGCCCGACCCGATTCACTGCGCACAAACTGCCCGTTGATGAGCAGCTTGTAGGTTTTCAGCACTCCCGCACGCGCACTCATAACTCGATTGTACCCCGATAGGGGCGCGCTAACGGGTATGCTCATGATATGCGAGCATGGCGGACTCAGGACACGCGACGGAACGCACATGGTATTAATTCGTACTTGCATGCTATGCGCGCTTGGTGGACATGGCTGATGCTGATGAGCATCGTGGGGGCGATGGCGCAGCTGCCCGATTTGAAGTTCCCCACACGCTTCGTCACCGAGCGTAATGCCTATGCGCCCGGCTCTACGGTAAAAGGAGTGCTCCTGCTGGACATTCGGTCGCCTTACCATGTGAACGCTAATCCTGCCTCCGAAGAGTATCTCATCCCCACCGAGCTGAAATTCGAGCAGAGCAAGGCAGTGCGCGAAGTGAAGGTGGAGTATCCCACGCCACTGGAGAAAGCTTTCGAGTTCTCGGAGGGCAAGCCGCTCAAAATCTATGAGGGACAGGTGCTGATTAAATTCCAACTGAAGCTTGCCGCTGGCATGAAGCCGGGCAAGCTGAATCTGCCAGCGACACTGCGCTATCAGGCATGTGATGACAAGGCGTGCTACCCGCCCCAACGGCTGAAGCTCACGCTAAGCCTCACCCTCGCGCAGAAGGATGGGGCAGCCAATCCGGAATATGAAAAGTTGTTGAAGCAATCGGAGGGGGACACCCGCAAGCTGAAAGAGTATTCCAGTGATGCAGGTGGACTGGCAAGTTTGTTGCAGACACAGTTCCGCGAGGGGCGATGGCATCTCATGGTGGGCGTGCTCTACATCGGGGGTCTGACGCTGAACCTTACACCCTGTGTATTGCCGCTGATTCCTATCACGCTGGGCTTTTTCTCGATGCAGGCGCGAGGTCAGCGTGGGCGGCGTGCAGGCTTGAGCGCGCTCTATGCCCTTAGCATGGCGGTGATGTACGCCTTGCTGGGCACGGTAGCAGCGTTGGCAGGCAAAGCGTTCGGCTTCCAGTTCCAGAACCCGGTGGTGGTGGGCGTGCTGATGGCTTTGCTGGTGCTGTTCGCGCTGGCGCTGTTCGGGGTGTATAAGTTTCAGGTGCCGCCGGTGTTGATGCAATATGTGGGGGCGCGGCAAGGATGGCTGGGTGCTATCATGATGGGCTGTTTGGCAGGGATCGCTGCAGCACCCTGTATCGGTCCGGTGATTGCCGCGCTGGTGCCGATTGTGGCGGCATTAGCGAACCCGACGCTGGGCTTCCTGCTCTTTTTCGCGCTGGGATTGGGATTGGGCACGCCCTATTTTGTGTTGGGGCTGTTCTACGAACGGTTTCAGAATCGGCTCCCGCGTGCGGGCGAGTGGACGATTCTGGTGGAGCGGTTGTTTGGCGTGCTGCTGCTGGCGGTTGCGCTCTATTTCGCTCGCAGCCTTCTCTCGCCCAATCTCTATGCGATGGCTTGGTTGGTTTTCTTTGTGTTGGTCGCCCTTTACTTCTTCGCGGGCGAGCGCGCGATGACCCAGCCGCGTGTGGTACGTTTCAAGCAGCTGCTGGGCGCGCTGTTCCTGCTGCTTGCGCTCAATAACGGCTATTCCCTGCTGCGTCCCAAGGTGCATGTGCAGTGGGAGCCTTATACGGAGGCGCGGTTAGAGCAGGCACGCCGAGAAGGCAAGCCTGTCATCATCGATTTCACGGCGGCGTGGTGTCAGGCATGCACCGAGCTGGAGGAATATACCTATACCGACCCGCGTGTGGTGCGTGAGGCGGAGCGGTTTGTGCGCCTCGTGGTGGACGCCACGCGCTCGGAGGATGAGAATGTGCAGCGTATCCTGAAGCAGCATGGGGTGGTCGGTTTGCCCACCGTGATTTTCATCGGCGCAGACGGGCAGGAGCGGCGCGACCTACGCCTCACAGGCTTCGAACCCGCCGACTCCTTCCTCAAGCGCATGCAGCAGGTGCGCTGAGTGCAAAGTGTAGCTACACGAGGGTGAGCCTATCGCCTATTGCAGCAGTCGCCATTCCTTCTCGCTGAGTTGCTTTTTGCCGTTCGGGGTAATCTGCAGCACCGCTTTCTGCAAGCGTAGGATAATCTCCTCGCCCAGTGAGAGGTATTGGCGCAGTTTCGGTTGGCGACGGACGAGCTCGAAGTAGGCATCGCTGTAGGGTGCAATCTGGATGTGGGGCAGCTTCTCATCGGGCTTGTAGCGGCTGTCGATCCACTGCTTGCCCTTCTGATAGAAGGTGCGGTCGCCGATATTGCGGATGCGTCGCCCGGCGCGCTCAGCGAGTTCGGGGTTCATATTGCCTGCGAACTGGAGCGATTCGGTCGCTTGCTGGGGAGGTGCGCTGGGTCTGAAGGCACCACCAAAGCCGCCTTGCCCTGATTGCCGCAATTGTTGCGCCGTCTGGCTCTGGTCGACAGCGGCTTGCCCCACTGCAGGTGCGCCCCCGAAGCCACCGGGTGCGGCAAGCGCGCGCCGCATGAGCGCTTGCTCGTGCGCCAGCACCATATCCTCCTCGATGAGGAAGGCGGTGAACTGGGTCACGATGCCATACTCTTGGGCGAGGCGGACAATCTCGGCACGCACCTCGTCGTTCTGGTGCAGGCGCCACATATCGAGTAGGTAGCCGATTTTGCGGGCTGCCCAGAGGCGCGGGATGAAATCCATCGTGTCGGTGCGCTGGGGGAACTCCACCACCTGCTGCACGCGCTCTTGCCGTCCACGGGCAAGCCCTTTTAGTTGCACCGTTGCGCGCCCGCTACCCCGATAGCGACCGACAATCACCAGCTGGTCGCCTTCGAACAGGTCTGGCAGTTCCGTGGGGTAGACATCGTAGGTGTTCACGCCTTCTATGGCGAGGCGCAGCTCGGTCAGCAGCGGCAGGTTGATGCGGTCGTAGAAGCGGGAGACCTTCGCCTCGATGTTCTCTTCGGGGCGCACATACTCCGCCACACCCCGATTCTGCTCGCAGAGCTTGTCGAGCAGATGCACATTCACATCGTAGCCCACGCCGAAGGCGAAAAGGCGGATGGCGCGTCCCGGATTAAGCTCCTGCACCGCTTGGAGAATGCGCTCTGGGCTGGTTTCGCCCACCGTGGGCAAGCCATCGGTCAAGAACACCACGGCGCGCAGCGCGGGCATGCGCTCGATGGGCAGGCTGCGGAACGCCTCACGCAGCGCATCATGGATGTTGGTGCCGCCACGCGCGTCCAGCGCCTGCACCATCTGGATGGCACGGCGCACATTGCCCGGTGTGGCGGGTACGAGCGTTTCGAACAGCTTGGTCGGCTGCTCGCTGAACACGATGAGATTGAACTTGTCGTCTGCCTGCAGATTGTTCAGGCAATAGGTGAAAGCCGCCTTCGCTTGTTGAATCTTCTCCCCTGCCATGCTACCTGTGCGGTCGAACACGAACACGAGGTGCTTCGGCAGGCGTTCGGCGCGTTGCTGGGGGCTGGGCGCAAACAGCATCAGGAAATAGCCGTCGCCGCCCGTGCGATAGGTGAGGACCTCCAGCTCGTACGGTTCGGTGGAGGTCGCAAAGTAGAGCAGGAGGTCGCGCTCTGGCAGCAGCTGATGCCCTTCCCATTCGACTCGCGCCCGATTGGGTGCTTCGCGCCTTGCCCAAGCGTCGGGATGGGAGGGCGTATAGAGGCTGACCAGCGGCTTGCTTGTGCGTACCTCGATTTGCACGCGCACCCGTTCGATGGGGCGTGCCATGCTGCGCATCGTGCGCAGGGGCAGGGCATAGTGGAGCATGCCGCCCTCGCGACTTAGGGTCTCCACATAGCGCAGGGTGATACGGCGTGAGCCTTTGGGCGGTATGGGAAACACCCGCGCCCGCAACAGTCCATGCCCAGCGAACTCCAAAAGGGCAGGGTCGCGCTGCTGGCTCACGATGCGCTCGTAAATATGCCGCGCCTCATCTGCTGGCAACAGCCGCGCCTCCATCTGCTTGTCCCCCACCACCATCGTGAAACGCTGCACAGCGGCGGAACGCGGCACAGGAAACCAGTATTCCGCCTCTTGGGGAGCGGACGACTCGTTCACAAAGAGCTGTTCGATGGTGGTCTCGGCGATGCTATCCCGAATGGTGACGCGCACCGTTTGCTCCATGATGCGGAACGGTCGCCCGTCTCGGATGCGGTGGTCAGGTGGGGTCTCGTCGGGCACAATCAGCACGCCCTGAGCGCTTGCCAGCACCAGTGTGCCTAACCACACAAGCCCTGTGATTCCAGCGTGTCGCATGCAAATCCCTCCAGACCATTAGACGAGTCAAGGGTTGGAGGGGTAACGGTTCCCCTCGGAATCGGTCCTCCCGGCGGCATCCTCCGGTCGGCGCATGCTAATAGCTCCCGTGTCCGGGGGTGGGGCATCTGACGGTGCCGCTGGTCGGGTCATATTGATAAGGCTGACCCGATTCGGGGCAGGCAAGCATGCTGGCGGGCAGTCCCAGCTCCTGCAGGCTGGCGGGCAGGCTCTCCTCGCTGCCCTGACGCATCTGGATGGCAGCCCGTATCTGGTTCAGATTGTTGCGGCACTCCACGCCCCGTGCTGCCTGTTTGGTTTCGCCCACGCGGCTCACAGGCGGCGCGCCGGGCGCACCGCCCGATTTGCCGCCCGTGCCGTAGTAGAGCCACACCATCAGCAGGAGGGCTAAAATCGCTACTGCGACCAGCACGCCAACCATTCGCATAGCTCTTTACTCCAGCGCGACATACGCGCTTAAGCCGTGGATGCCGCCCTCGCGCCCGAAGCCGCTCTCCTTGTAGCCCCCGAACGGGCTGGCAGGGTCGAACTTGTTATAGGTGTTGCACCACACGACACCTGCCTTCAGGCGCGAGGCGAACGCCAGATACTTGCTGCCCTTGTTCGTCCACACGCCGGCGGACAGCCCATAGCGGGTGTTGTTCGCGATTTCGGCTGCCTCGTCCGGCGTGCGGAAGGTGAGTATCGCCAGCACGGGACCGAAAATCTCCTCGCGGGCGATGGTGTGCGCCATGCTGACCCGTGTGAAGAAGGTGGGGCGGAACCAGTAGCCGCGTTCAGGCAGTGGGCAGCTGCTTTGATGGATCTCGGCGCCCTCCTCGATGCCCACTCGCACCAGATGTTCGATCTTGCGCAGTTGCATCAGCGAATTAATGGCGCCCACATCGGTGTTTTTATCCAGCGGGTCGCCCACGCGCAGCAGCTCGATGCGTCGTTTTAGCTTGCGCACCACGACCTCGTAAATGCTCTCCTCCACCAGCAGGCGGCTACCCGCGCAGCACACATGCCCTTGATTGAAGTAGATGCCGTTCACGATGCCCTCGATGGCTTGGTCGATGTCGGCATCCTCAAAAATCACATTGGCGGCTTTGCCGCCCAGCTCTAAGGTGAGCCGTTTACGCGTACCGGCGACCGCTTTCTGGATCTTTTTGCCCACTTCGGTGCTGCCCGTGAAGGCGATTTTGTCCAGATCGGGATGTTGCACGAGCCATGCGCCCGTTTGACCATCACCCGTGATGATGTTCACCACGCCGGGGGGCAGCTCGGCTTGTTGGAACACCTCGCACAGCAGCAGTGCGGTGAGCGGGGTGGTCTCGGCAGGCTTTAGCACGACGGTATTGCCGCAGGCGAGCGCGGGCGCGATTTTCCATGCAGCCATCAGCAGCGGGAAGTTCCAGGGGATAATCTGCCCGGCGACGCCCAGCGGGCGCGGTTTGCGCCCATGGAAGGCATATTCCAGTTTATCTGCCCAGCCCGCGTGATAGAAAAAGTGGGCTGCTGCCAGCGGGATGTCCACATCGCGCGATTCACGAATCGGCTTGCCTCCGTCCAGGCTTTCCAGCACGGCGAACTCGCGCGAGCGCTCCTGCAGGATGCGGGCGATGCGGAACAGATACTTGGCGCGCTCCTTGCCGGGCAGCTTGCTCCAGATTTTGTCGTAGGCTTCGCGTGCGGCACGCACGGCGCGGTCCACATCTTCTGGTCCGGCGTAGGCAACCTCGGCTAAGACCTCCTCGTTGGCAGGGTTGATGGTGGGGAAGTATTGTCCGCTTTTGGGCGGCACGAACTCGCCTCCGATAAACAGCTCATAGCGGGGCTGGATTTTGACGATGTGACGCGCTTCGGGTGCGGGCGCATATTCCCAGCGTTGCCCGTCGCGCACGGCATGCCCGTTTGTTCGCTCGCGATGGCTCATTTGGTTGCCCCCCGATTTGGGCATTTGGGCAGACACACCCATCTGTCCCCTACTCTTTTTTGGTGATTTTACCCCCTTCGCGCGTGCTGGCGTCGATCTCGTTTTTGAAGGTGGCGCGTCCCACGCGCTTCTCCTTGTAGAATCGCCCGATGACCACCACCTCGTCGCCATTCTGCAGGCGCAAATGTCCGTAGGAAAAGACAGTGATTTTCTTCTCACCCTGTTCCAGTTTGAAAGTGGTGTAGGTGTTGCCAGCACGAGAGGTCTTCTCCTTATAGTCGCTCACTTTGCCCTCCACCTGCACCAGCTTCTTATCGAATCGGTCAGGTTCCTCCAGGATGGCGGCGACGGTGGTCTTGACGGGTCGCTCTTCCGATTTCTTCTGTGCCAGCGTCGGCATCCCGATAAGGATGCCCAGCATCGTCACCATGAGATAGGTTCGCCAGTTCATTTTTTACCTCCTCAGGCAGTTGTTTCGCCAGCCCCCGTGCGATTCCTGCTTTCAAAAGCGCGGGGTCAGGATGGGGGGAATGGTTCCTTCTGGGCGGCAGATTGCCACTCCCCCAGCGCCACTTGGTAGCGCACAACTTGTTGAATCGCGCGAGGTTGCAGATGATGAGCTGGGTTTTGCAGGCAGTACAAGTGGGGTTGGCTGGCAGCGTCGGTAATGATATAGAGCCAATATTCGTCGCCCAGTCGTTGTGCCATCATCCACTCGTTGGGGGTCAGCACGATATCCCCTGTATGGGCGCGTGCTTTGACTTCGATGTAGCGTACGCTGCCGTCGGGTGCTTCGGAGCGGATGTCGTAGCCGCGATTTTCGGCGGACACATCGACGGGATTGCGCCCCTGCTGACGCTCGTACTCCATCGCCAGCTGCATACCGATGGCTTCGATTTCGGCGTCGGCGCGCATGGGGAGGTCGGCACACTCGGCGGGCAAGACGCGCGCAACGCCGATTAGCTGCGGTGGTGTGCGCCGAATCGTACATTCGCGCTCTATCTGGTTTTCCAATTCTCGCTTGCGCTGTTCTGCCTCCTCTTTGCGTCGGCGCACATTCGCTATCTCGGGCGCGGGCTTGGGGCGCATTTCGTACTCCAACAGCCGCTCATTCAGTTCCCCGATTCGCCGATTGAGCGAGGCGATGCCATATTTGCGCTTAATCTCCGCAAGTTGCTTGCGGTGCTTGCGCAGTTCCGTCTCCAACGGTTCCAACACATACTGAAGCAAGTAGTGGCGAATAGGCTCTTCGCTGGGCAGCGCAGGGCTGATTGGCGGCGACTTGGCAGGTTGTAAATCCCACAAGATGGACGGGTTAACGCTTTGGGGCGCGCCGTTTTGGGGGCAGAAGATGGCTGCCAGCCGCTGCGCGGCGACTTGGTTGTTGCCGTCGTGCAGCTCCACCATGTAGAAGTAGAGCCAGCCGTCGCGCTTGCCATCGGGGTCATAGAAGGTCGCGCCCTGCTCCAAGGCAGATCGGCTCGATTGCAGGAGCCTCTCGACAATCGCTTCCAGCAGGGGATGTCCGGGGGCGACGAATTCCGCGCCTTGCTCGCGGGCAACCGCCTTGTGGAAAGTGATGCGCTGGTAGCTGGGCTGCACCTCGCCGTAGGTGCGCTTGAACTCTGGGGGCTGATTCCGTAGCTCGCGGGGCACATCGAGGCTCCACAGGAAGTGTGCTGGGCGGCGCAGATGAATGCCCAGGTGTTGGCATGCCCGCTGGAAAAACTGCTCCACATATTCGGGCACGAGCCGCTGCTCGCGCGCGCGTCGCTCCTCCCCCAGAATCGCCTGCATGTCGATATGGCGCGTGGCTAATGCCTCCTGCGTGGCTGCGCGCACACGCTCGATAAGCTCCTCATCTGGGGTCGCTTCAATCTGCTTCACAATCTCGTGCCAGCGTGTGGGGTTCGTAATCGCTTCGATAATCAGTTCCTTGAGGCTCTTTTCGAGCAGGTCGCCGATGACATCGAACACGCGGTCGGTGCCCATCTGCTCCTGAATTTTCTGCAGTTTCTCGAACAGGGTTGTCAGCACCTCGCCCTCGCGGGTGTCTTCGGCAACAAGGTTATAGATATGCACTTCGCGGGTCTGCCCGTAGCGGTGGATGCGTCCCATGCGCTGTTCCAAGCGGTTCGGGTTCCACGGGATGTCGTAGTTGACCATCAGCGAGCAGAACTGCAGGTTAATCCCCTCGCCACCTGCCTCGGTGGAGACCATCACCTGTGTTTCGTGGAGGAACTCATGCTCGGCGCGGATGCGCGCGTCCAGGTTCATCCCGCCGTGCAGCTCGGTGACCGCGTAGCCCCACTTGCGCAGCTGCTTCACCAGATACTCCAGCGTGTCGCGCGATTCGGTGAACACGAGCAGCTTCTCGCGCGTGCCGTGCAGGTTGAGTTCGTCCAACACCTCGCGCAGTTCGTTCAGTTTCGTTTCGATCTCTTGTTTCTCTGCCTGACGCGCCAGTCGCACCAGCTCTTGCAGCGTGTCGATTTCGCGCTTTAGCTCGGCTTGCGTGGTGGCGTTGGTGAGCTTTTCCAAGAGTTCGTCTTCCAGCTGCACCCGCTCCTGCTCTTCCCACTCTTCCAGTTCGTCCTCGTCGATAAGCACTCCTTGCCCTTGTTCGGTGAAGCGTGTGCCGAGTGCCAGGTAGCCTTCGAGGCGTTTGAGGCGTCGCTCCAGCGATTTGCGCGCCGCGTAGATGCTGGAGGCGAAGCGTCGTTGCAGCAGAATCAGCGCGAAGGCGACATTGCGCTTCTCGCCTTGCATCGCGCGCCCATACTCCTGCTCCACATACTCGGTGAGGCGATTGTAGAGCCGTTTCTCGTCGTCGCTGAGACGAAAGGTGCGCGTGTAGACATGGCGCGGCGGGAAGAGCGGTCGCCCGTGGAAGTCTTTTAAATCCTCCTTCAGGCGGCGCAGGTAGAGGGGGTTATCCTGCTGCTGCACCGACTGTTCGAGCATCTCCACCGTGCCGAAAAAGCCGGGGCGCAACAGATCCAGAAAGAGCCGAAAGTTTTCGGGGTCGCCTCGATGGGGCGTCGCCGTCAGGAACAGCAGTCCGTGCGTCTGCAGCGAGAGCAGCTCGCCCAGCCGATAGCGCGCCGTCTTGGTTGTCTTTGTGCCGTACTGGTACGCTGCCATCTTGTGCGCCTCGTCCACAATCACCAGGTCCCAGTGAACCTCGCGCAGCGTCTCCAGCACATCGTCCTGCTTGGCGAAATCGAGCGAGGTGATAATCTGCGGATGTTCCTCCCACACATTGCGTCCCCAGTGAGCATTCAGCACCCCACGGTCGACGAGGGTGAACAGCTCGCCGAACTTCTCCTTCATTTCGCGTTGCCACTGGAACTTCAGGTGCCCGGGCACGACCAGCAGCGTGCGATGCACGATCCCGCGGTACTTCAGCTCCTTGAGCAGCAGCCCCGCCATGATGGTCTTGCCCGCGCCGGGGTCGTCCGCCAGCAGGAAGCGCACATCGGGCTGGCGCAAAATGTAGTGGTACACCGCCTCAATCTGGTGGGGCAGCGGGTCGATCTGGGAGACATTGACCGCCAGCAGCGGGTCGAACAGGTAGGCGGCGCGCAGGCGGTGCGCCTCGATCCCCAGAAAGAACAGCTCCGCATCGCCTTGCAAATCGCGCACGGGCAGCGTGACGGGATACAGCGCCTGCAGCTCATCCGTTGTGAGGATTTCTTCGTAGTATTGACGCGAGTTAACGCCCACTACACCCAATAGCCATCTCCCATCCCCCCCGTAAGGCTCCAGCTTGATAACCTCGACGGGTTCACGGTAGTGACTGGTCTCCAGCACTTGCCCCTCGCGAATCGGTGTGTCCATCCCTACTCTTTCTCCTCATGTTCCACCTGACCGAGCTGCCGCGCCGACTCGGACACGCGCATATCGACCACTTGCTTGGGCAGCTCGCCGTCCACCTCGAACTCCAGCGTGAAGGTGAAGCTGCGTCCCGTTTCGACAATCGGCTTGATGATGCTGGAGTAGACATCCGAGAACTTATCGGTGGAGAATCGGGCGCGCAGGGCGTAGCGTCGGTAGGTGGGGGCGGGCGTCGGCGCGGGCGGGGGAAGCAGCTCGACGCCGTTCTCGATGACGCGCGAAGGCGTAGGCGTCGCCTCGTCTGTCGTGGGCGCGGCCTGCTCCGACGGCTGCGCGGCAGGCGGTGTGTAGTCGGTGCGCACCGTCGCGCCGTATTCACCCTCGCTCAGCGACACAGGCTCTTTGAAATAGACGCGCTCGCCGATTTGCACGGCGAACAGCCCTTCCTGCACCCCGCGCTGAATCGCCTCCAGCACCACGCGCGGCGACACCACCATCGGCAGCGAGGGATACTTGTAGAAGGCGTCCATCACCTCTGCGAGCGGCTTGGAGGTGTCCGCGCCCACGACTTTGTTGCGCACCAGCTGCGGTGAGACGCGGTCGACCAGCAGTTCTTCCTTGCGCAGGTGGCTCACCACGCGCGAGCTGAGCGTCTCCTGCTTGCCCGCCGTCGGGATACCCAGATTGAACCACTTCACCTCGTTCTCGCGCCACATGGCAAGGTGCCGATACGCGCTCAGCACCAGCTGCGGCAGGGCGCTCCGAATATCGCCGATGCGGTTGATGACCGTCTGCTTATCCTCATCGCTAAGCGATTGCATCAGCTTGCTGTCGTCCTGAATCGCCTTCAGCGCCAGCAGCTGTTTGACGCGGCGCTGGAGCTGCTCCAGTTCGTTGGCGTCGGGCGCAAGCACAAAGCAAGTGGCGCGGTAGACGCGCGGCTTGTCGCCTGCACGCGTGAGCAGCTCTTGCACGAACGCCTCCGTCTCGGGCTTGCCGAAGAGATGCTCTGGCGCGAGCACGACGAGCTTCAGCTCCTTCGTGTCGGGGATGTCGCTGGGGTTGTTCGGGAACGCTAACAGCTGCATGGTTTCGCGTCCGAGACGCGCCTCCACCTCTTCGCGGATGCGCTCGGCTAACTTTTGGGCGCGCACCTGCTCCTCTTTCTCCAGCAGGATTTTGTTCAGGTTGGGTGTGAGCCGAAAGGCGTACAGCCCACCTTCGGAATGGAGGAACCAGAGCTTCTGGCTCAGTTTGTGCAGGGCGTCGCCAATTACGGCGGGGGGCAGGTTCGGGCGCAGGCTCGCCAAGCGCAGTTCAGGCTCCGTGACGCCCACCTGCTCGCCCGCGCTGAACGAGCCGAAGAAGATAGCGGTCGCCAGCCCCGACGCGATGCGCATCGGCGCGTACTCTGCGCCCAGCTGCTGGTCGATCTGCACGGCGTTCGCGCCCGCGCCCGCGATGTCTTGGCTGATGACGCCCGCATACTGGTTGCCGATGTGGCGCAACAGCTCCTGCCGAATCGGAGCGTATTCCAGATTCAGGTGTGCGGGCAGAATCAGCGGCGTGTTCACCTGACGCTCGTACATATCGCGCAGCACCGATGCCAGAAACTTCAGCACGCCGCGCGTGCGCTGAAAGGTGGAGTAGGTGCTCCATCGCCGATCGAGCGTGTCGATGACCAGCGGGTGGAACGGGTACGCCAGGCGCATGCGCTCGCGGTAGGCGTCTTGACGCGCCTCTTCGGGCACATCAGAATGCCTGTAGAGTTCGAAGAAGGCGTCCACCGTGCGGTTCAATTCGGTGGGGTCAATCACCTCCTGCATCAGTCGCTGGCGCAGCACGCGGAAGAACTCGTCGCCCTCCACGGGGGTGTAGAGCGCCTGCACGCGCCCGAAGATTTGCTCCAGTTGGTGCAGGGCGCGTTCGCCCTCGGCGCCGTAGGGCGCGCTGCTGGGCAGGGTCGCCACCAGCGCGGCGCGCGGCGCAACGCCCACCGCCTCCGTCAACTGCTGACAGAACACCAGCACCTGGTCCTGCAAATCTTTTGCGCCCACAAGGTAGGGCACCAGCTCGTCCAGCAGAATCAGCGTCGGTTGCTCGCCGAGCATTTGCAGCACGAGGTCGCGTCCGGGCGCGCGGCGGCGGCGGTCGTGTTCCTCCACCACCGGGTAGACGCCAAGCTGCTCGGCGAGCGCGCCCCACAGCGTCTTGCCCTTCAGCGGGTCGGCATCTTCGCCCACGAAGCATGCGATGCGCACCTCGGGCAGCGCGTTCAGCCGCGCCCCCTCCAGCGATTGGCACACCAGCGCGGCGTCCCGATACTGCATCCCGTGCCGAAACAGGTGGTACAGACTTATCAGCGCGTGCGTCTTGCCCCCGCCAAACGGCGTTTGGAGCTGAATCACCGAGTCGCCCACGCCTTCTGCCAGCCGCTTCGCCACTGTCGCCAGCAGGTTCACCAGTCCCTGCGTGGGGTAGGTCTGCTGGAAGAAGTGTGCGGGGTCGCGATACTCCAACGGGGCGCGCTCGTGCAGCACATCTGCCAAGTTCGCCGCGAAGATCGCCTCGTCCAGCTCGCCGCTCAGGATGTCCTCGCGCGGCTTAATCACCTCGTACCATGTACGCATGGCTGCCTCCACCTGTTATTTTACCTATACGAAGCCGAAACTAACATTAAGAATTCGGCCGCGCTCACAATCGCAACGCCTTGATAGCTCCCCAGTGGCAACAGATGGCGACGATCGCCCGTGACGATGTAGGTTGCGCCCCCGACGATTGCACACTCCAATACCTTATGGTCATCGGGATCAGGTACAACGCCTGTCAGAGTGTTCGGAACGCTGACCAAGCGCGAGAAACTTTTAATCTCCTCCACTGCAGCTTGCGCACGCGATGAGTCATAACCGAACTTGGTCTCCAGCTTGCTGCGAAATTCGTCCAGAATCGCTTCGCAGGTAACCGAGCTGACGACGCCTACCTTAGCCAACGCAACGCAGCGGAAGGGCGCTCCTGTCAGTGACAGCAACGCTGACAGAAGGATGTTTGTATCGAATACCGCTACTGGGCGCACCCTCGATCCTCGTGGACAAGGTCGTCGATAAATGCCTCGCGTTCCGCCTCGCTCATCGTGTCCCAATTCAATCCGCGCTGAGACGCCAACTCGCGCACACGCGCCTGCCCGTAATTAGATAACGCTTCCCAGTTCGACCAGCGTCGCAGCAGCAAGCGTCGCACCAACTCCTCTTGCTTCTCGGGCGACAGCTGCGTGACCAACTCGATGACCTGCTCGTCGGATAGCTCCAGCATAGGCATGTGGATCCCACCTCTTCGAATTCTACCCTATTTTAGTATTGCTTGGCTCGATGCATCAACAGCCCCTGCAGCACGCGCCGTTCGCGGTCGCCGTCGGGCAGCATCTCCGAAATCGCCTGTGCTGTGAGCCAGAAGGCGGGACGATCCGCATAGCCCTCGCCAAGCCACTCGTGCAGACGGCTGATTTGGTTCGCCTCCCACAGCGCGGCGGCGAGCTGAATCGCCTCTATCAGCGACCTGCGCCCGCGGGCGCGCAGCGCGTCCCACGCCGCGATGGCTTCCTCTTTCGCCTCGCTGGGTATCAGCATCGCCTCCAGCGAGAGCTGCTCGGATGGCGCGCCTGCTCGTGAACGGGGTGGGCGTCCGCGTCCCCCTTTCGCACCAGGGCGCACGCCCCACGCCCGCTCGTAGTGCGCCAGCACGCGCACGCGCTCCTTCTCCTGCTGCACCACCTCGCCCGCGCCCCACACCTGCGTCAGCTCCAGCCCGACGCTGGTCGCCAGCTTGCGCGCCTCGTCAAACGGAACCTCCGCGCGTCCGTACGCCCAGCGATAGAGCAGGTAGAATCGGGTGAGCGCGTCCAGCTCACTCGCCACCGCCTGCTCGTGCAGCACGCGCCGCAGGGCGAACTCGGCGACCACCTGACGCACCTCCTGCAAAAACTCGCCCATCGACACGGGGTCGCCCGACACCTTCTCCACGCGGGCGTAGCGGGTGAAGACCTCCATCCCCGCGCCAATCGCGCTGATGAACATATCCGCCCCACGGATGCCCGCGTCCCAGAACCGCTGCAGGCGGCGTTCGACAAGCTCGCGCGTCTCGCGCCGCACCTCGCTCCAGTAGCCCGTCGCCGCGCCCTGACGCTTGCGACAGACGATGTAGATGCTGCTCGCCAGTGCGGCGGACTCCTGCGCACGCAATCGCGCCTGCATCTCGGTGTGGATGGGCCATGCCATCGTGGTGCGCAGCCCCGCCTCCGTCAGCGCGCCCAGCACCGTTTCCCATGCCTCGGTGGTCTTGTGCGCGAACACAATCACCGCGATGCCGTCGGGCTTCAGCACGCGATGAATTTCTTGAAACGATTTCGTAAGCATCGTCTCAAACCACGCTTTTGTTTTCTCTGGATAACGCACAGGATCCCAGTGTTCCATCTGGCATATCTCTTGGGACTTTGGTGTGAGCGGCGTGGCGAACAGGTCGGGATGCAGATGCCCCACCGTGCGCTTGAGCCACACATAGAAAAAGTCGCTTAGGTCGGCATAGGGTACATTGATGTAGTAGGGCGGGTCGGTGATGACGGCGTCGAAGAAGTCGTCCCCCCACGGCAGGTCGGTCGCGGAGCCGTGTTGAATATTTGGGTCAGGAGTGTCTGAAACTGGAATGCTAACGAGGGTCGCTAAAGTTTCGCAAACTTGCCCAAACATACTCTGCCAAGTACCTGTCAGGACGGGAGACAAGGGATTAAGTTCTGAATAATCCCAGTTCATCGGGATTGCCTGACGCGAGAATATGTGGGTAGAAAACTCCCACTGAGGGTGCCAAGCCGCTAAAGATGTCTCGAAATCCGTCATCCGTGAGATCACCAACGCCAGGTAGGTTGCTACTGCCTTAGCGAAATCGGGGTCTGCGCCCTGCGCGAGCATCTGCGCGTGCGCCCGCCGCACCAAATCGGCAAAAGTCACCAACGCCAACTGCTGCCGCGCGTTGAACAGGTCGCCCCAACGAGTCATACCGTACAGGGGCACATTAAACACACCGCTCATGAATGGCAGCGGCTCATCTGGCACAGGTTCCATGCCCCACTCTTCGCGCAGGCGGGCACAGACGCGCAACAGTTCCTGTTCGGCGGCGCGGTAGGCGTTCAGGTCCGCCGCGGTTGCCAGTCGGTAGCGTTTGCCCGTCTGTTGCGGGTGGTGCAGCACCACGGCGACCATGCGCTGTCCCGCCTTGCCCTCCTGGAACAGGCGGCGGGTGGTCTTGTCGTCGATGACACTCCCGCACAGCGGGCACTCCACATTCGCCCGTGCCACGGTGCCACGCTCGGGGTCGAAGTCGAGGGAGGGCGCACCGCCGTGTCCCAGGGAGGGCGCACCGCCGTGCGCCCCTACATCGCCCGCTTGACCCACAATCTCGAACTCCACCCGCTTGTGCGCGTGGTTGGGCACGATTTTCAGCGCGACTTGCTTGTAGTCTTTTTTCGCCAGCCATGTTTGGCGCATCAGGGGGATCTCCGCGCCGCAGGTGGGGTTCTGGCATGGCACGGTGCGCGCCCAGATGTAGCCGACGGGGATGGAGCCGTCGGGGTCGGGCGGGTAGAAATCCTGTAGGGGCGCACCGCCGTGCGCCCCTCCCTTCTGCGCCTGTCGCAGCACCCAGTCGCCCCACGCCTGCACCGCCAACAGCAGGGGCGAGCGTGTCGGCGCGTCTTCGAGAAGGGGGCTGGGGGTCGAATCGTCGCGCGGCGGCAGGGGCACGCTGGGCACCGAGTCGGGCGCGCCGAAGCGCGCGGGGTACTCCAGCACGCAGCGGTTGAGCAGCACGGCGACGGGGTTGTAGTCCAGCGCGTAGGTCTCGCAGCCCAGTCGCATCGCCTCCAGCGGGATGCTGCCGCCGCCTGCGAAGGGGTCCAGCACGCGCGGGGCGCGCCCGCCGAACGCCTCGCGAATCAGGGCGCGCGCCCGTTGCAGAAGCGAGGGCGAACCGCCGTTCGCTACCGCCTCCCACGGGGCAAGCTGCTCGATCAGTTTCAGGTGTTCGTGGCGTGTGGCGGGGTCGTCGGGCAGCAGGGCTGCCAGGATAGACGCCCGCGACGCTGCCAGCGGGCGACGCGCCCAGTAGATGTGTAGCGTGCTGATGTGCCCGTGGCGGATGTTCTTCTCGCGCACCGATTCTGCCGAGACCTTCTGCAAAGGGAAGGCGGTCTCGATGAGCGCGCTTGTCTGCTCCACCGTCTGCGACCGTGCTGCGTACATAGTGTTTAAGATTTTCGGCATGGAGGGGTGATAACCTGCAGAAGATGGAGGATATAGGGGGGTTGGCAAATTCACCCTTTGGGCATTCACACTCCGAACTTCGGAAATCCGAAAGAAAAGGAGCATGGGTGTCCTGAATCGCACGGAATAGGGTATAATGTTGTTGGGTACAGGAGGCGATGCGGATGGAGCGAACGGTGGATGTCCCCTCCCTGGCGGAGGTGGTAAGCAAGCGCGTGCGTTCGTTGCGCGAGCGTATGGGGTGGAGCCAATCGGAGCTGGCACGCCGAGCGGGGATTGGCGTCTCCACTCTCTCGGATATCGAGTCGGGGCGGAGTGCCCCGCGGTTGGACACGGTGGTTGCGCTGGCAAATGCACTGGGGGTGCCACTGGAAACCCTTCTACGCGCCACGGAGAACCCACTGGAGGTCTATTTGCGCGCTATTGAGACACCCCAGAATCTCGGCGCGTTGCAGCAATGGTTGGAACGCTGCCGACGCTACTTGCAAATAGAGGCGTTGGCTGGGAAGCCAGCTCCCTGCGCACCTCTCTACACTTTGAAACCTACATCCCGCTTTAAGGACGAACTTGAACAGATTGAGATAATCGCCCAACAGGAGCGAGGTCGCCTTCAACTGGGCATGGAGCCTATCGCTGACCTTGTTTCAGTCGTCGAAGAAGCGGGGTTGCGCGTCGTGGGCGCCGACTTGCCTGAAGACGACATTGAGGGCGCGTTCCTTACAGTGCCTGAGTGCGACGCGTCTGTGGCTCTGATTAACCGTTCGAAGCCAGCGCTGCGCCAACGCTTCACGCTGGCACACGAATACGGGCATCTGCTCTTGCACCGCAGTAAAGGGTTCATCGTGGATCAAGCCGTGTTCCAGATGACCTCTCCCGAAGAGCGTCAGGCGAACGCCTTTGCCGCGGCGTTTTTGATGCCTCAAGCATTGATCGATCGACTGTATGATGAGTATGGGTTGCCCAAACGGCGCAACAAGTTGCCGCTGTATGGCTGGCTGCTGATGACGCGACGGATGCAGGTGAGCGCCCACGCCCTGGCGTGGCGGCTCTACAACCTGGGCTACATCAGCGAATCGGAGCGCAACTGGGTGTTCCATGAAGGTGCGCAACTACTGAAGGAGATGGAACGCCTCTTTTTCGACGAACCTGTTAAGCCTCCCGAAGTGCCTTCGCTGAGCGAGCGCGCCCATGTATTGGTGCTGCATGCCTACTGTAAAGAGCAGATAACAGCCTCGGCTGCAGCCACCGCGTTGGAGCGAACGCTCTATTCGGTGCAGGAATACCTCACAGCAGCCCCAATGAGTGTAGATCAGGCAAGGAAGTTTTTCGAGCGTCTGCGCACCGCTTTGCATGGAGGCGAACGCCATGGGGAGATTGTGGGTGGACAATGATGTCCTCAACTATTGGTGTAAAGCAAACTGTATCGAAGAAATACTTCATAAAGTCCCTTATACGCTCTGCACAACCGAACTGGTTCGTTGGGAGGCGGAGAAAGGTGGTGCCGCACTGCAAGACGCTCTCGTAGCGATGGACAGAGGAGTGATCTTCGTGCATCCTCTTGGTGTGTCACCGTTAGATTGCGCACTGCAAGGCATGGGTGCCTTAAGTCCTGCAGACGAGTCTTTACTGCTATGTGCCCAGCAACTGGGCGGAGAAGTTCTCACGAACGACAGAACCCTCATCAATCGCTGTGCCGTGCTTGGTGTCGGATGCAAACCCTTCAAGGATTTTCTCCGTGAAGCGGCGAGTCAGGGGTGGCTGAGTAATGCAACGATTGAGGTACTGCGCGCCTTATGCAATTGCTAACGCAGATACAATGTGCGCCTATGCCTACCCATGACGACGCGCGGACGTACAGCAAAAAGTTGAGGCGCGATTCTAATCCGCGGCGGGATAGGAGCCGAGTAGCACCACCTCCAGCGCATAGTTCTGCAGCTCCTGCAACGCTTGCTGCACCGCCTCGTCCCGATGATGCCCCTGAATGTCCACAAAAAAGAGATATTCGAAGGTGCCGCGCGGGTTCGGGCGCGACTCGATCATGGTCATGTTGACGCCGTTGCGCTCGAAGGCGCCCAGCGCGTGATACAGCTCGCCTGGTCGGTTGCGCAGGGTGAACAGCAGCGAGGTTTTGTCTTTGCCTGTGGGTGCCGGCTCATTATAGCCAATCACGAGGAAGCGGGTGCGATTGTGGGAGTTGTCTTCGATATGCTCGCACAGGATGGGCAGTCCGAGCAGCTCGGCGGTGAGCGCGTTGCCGATCGCCGCCGATTCGGGGTCTTCGAGCGCGCGTTGCGCCGCTTTGACCGTGGGGGCTATCTCGATAATCTCGGCGGCAGGCAGGTGCATCCGTAGCCAGCGACGACACTGCTGCAACGGCTGCGGTCCGGCATAGACCCGCTGCACCTGCTCCAGGTGCGCGCAGCGCGAGAGCAGGTGATGCACAATCGGCACATAGATTTCGGCACAGATGCGCACATTGGTGTGCGGGAAGGTGTCCAGCGTTTCGGGCACCACGCCTGCCAGCGAGTTCTCCACTGGCACGACACCATAGTCGGCGTTCGATTTCTCCACTTCGGCGAACACATCGGCGATGCTTTCGACGGGCAGGAATTGGGCGGCGCGCCCGAAGCACTGGATGGCTGCCAGATGGCTGAAGGTGCCCTCCGGTCCCCAGAAGGCGATGGTGAGCGATTTTTCGAGGGCGCGTGCCACCGAGATAATCTCACGGAAGATGGCGCGCAGCTGGCTGGGGCTGAGCGGTCCCCGATTGAGCTTGTGCAGTCGGCGATAGATGCTCTGCTCGCGCTCAGGGGTGAAAAAGGGCTTGCGCGAGCGGCGCTTCAACTGGGCAATCTGTTGCACGCAGCGGGCGCGCTCGTTCAGCAACGCTACCAGCTGCGCGTCGATGGCATCGATCCGTGCCCGAAGCTCGCTTAATTTTTTCATCGTCCCAACAGTCTCAGGGTCATGAGCAAGCCGGCGATGGTCTTGGCGTCCTTGATGGCGCCGTTCAGAATCATCGGCACGATTTGCGAGAGCGGGGTGGGCGCCAGTTCCACCATCTCATCTGCTTCGGTATGGGCTTGTGCAGGGGTTAGCTCCTCGGCGAGGTAGACATGGAGGACTTCCTGCGAGTAGCCGGGCGCCAGGTACTGGCTAAAGAGGTGGCGCAGGTGAGCAGCACGGTAGCCGGTCTCCTCCTGCAGCTCGCGTGCAGCGCACTGGTCGGGCGGCTCATCGGGTTCCAGCGTGCCGGCGGGGATTTCCAGCAGCGTTTCGCCCACCGCTTGGCGATACTGGCGAATCAGCAGCACCGTGTCGGCGTTGAGCAGGGGCACAATCGCAACGGCGCCCCGATGCTCCACAATCTCGCGCTGGGTGATATGCCCGTTCGGCATGCGGACGGTATCGAGGCGCAGCACCACCACGCGCCCTCGATACAGCACCCGACTTTCGAGCAGCTCCTCCTGCATCCCCGCCGACTTGTCTGACCTGTCCGACGGCATGATGGGGAGGGGATTCGCTTTTTGGCAGGATGTTCCTGCAATGGAGGGATGAGGGCAGACACACACTGGAGGGATGAGAGCAGACACACACTGGAGGGATGAGGGCAGACACACACTGGAGGGATGAGGGCAGACACACACTGGAGGGATGAGGGCAGACACACACTGGAGGGATGAGGGCAGACACAGAGGTCTGCCCCTACTCGCCCCCTGCCACTCGCTGCTTCACGGCGGCGCGTCGGGGTGCGACAAGCCGCCGCAGATTCTGCGTCAGGTCGTCCATCACGGTGTACATACAGGGGATGACCACCAGCGTTAGCAGCGTGCTGACCAGCATGCCGCCGATAATTACGATGCCCAGCGGCGCACGGAACTCGGAGCCACGCCCCACCGCCAGCGCAATCGGCACCATCGCCAGCACCAGTGCCGCCGTCGTCATCAGAATCGGACGCAAGCGGATGGGACCCGCCTGCTGCAACGCCTCCTCGCGCGACAAGCCCCGCGCCCGCAGCGTGTTGGTGAAGTCCACCAACAGAATGGCGTTCTTGCCCACCAGCCCCACCAGCATGATGATGCCAATCATCGAGACGATGTTCAACTCGGAGCGGGCGACAATCAGCGCCAACAACGCGCCCACCAACGCCTGCGGCTGGCTGAACATGATGATAAAGGGATAGAGCCAGTTTTCGAACAGGGCAACCATCAGCAGATAGACCAGAATGAAGGAGAGCAGCAACGCCTGCATCATGTAGGCGCCTTCCCGTGCTAGGACTTCACCCTCGCCGAACCAGCTGACGCGCACACCGGGTGGAATCACATTCTGCTGGCGCAGCAGGTTATCGATCTGCACGCGGATGTTGCCTAGCGAGTAGCCGGGCATCAGGTTTGCCAGCACCATCACGCGCCGCTGTCGGTCGGCACGCTCGATGCGCGTGGGACCTTCGTCGAGGCGGATGGTCGCCACATCGCGCAGGTAGACAGGTGCGCCTTGCACATAGCTCACCACCAGATTGCTTAGCTCGCTCACGCGTTGGCGGTCGGCTTCGTCGAGTCGGACCCGAATCGCATATTCCTGACCCCCCTCGCGGTATTTGACGCTTGTGTCGCCCTCGTAGGCGGTGCGCAAGGCGAGGGCAATCTCGGTGAGGCTCACACCCAAGCGGGTCGCTCGCTCCCGATCGACCACTACTTGTAGCTCTGGCTTGCCTGCTGACCACGAGAGGTCAGGGTCTTTGATACCGGGGATTTGGCTGATGAGCCGTTTCACACGCTCGGCGGTCTCCAGCAGAGTCGTGGTATCTTTGCCCACCATCGCCAGTTGGATGGGCACACCGAAGTCACCGCCACGAAAGCCCGAAATGGTGTTCACCGTAATCTGGGCACCGGGGATGACCCCAATCTTCTCGCGCAACTCGCCCGCAATCTCCACATCGGAGCGGGTGCGCAGCGGCTCCTCGTGCTTCACCCAGAACATGAGGCTGTCCAGCAGTGCCTTTTTGGGGTGGAGGGTCACCTGAATGTTGGCGAAGCGCGGTCCCCGATCGCCTGCGCCGATGAAGCCTGCCACCGACGCACCCACCAGCGAGGAGACGAACTTCACTTCGGGGATGCTCAACGCCGCCTGCTCGATGCGCTTCACCACCGCATCGGTTTCACTTAGGGCTGCAGCGGGCGGCAACTTGACCGTGATGCCGATCAGTCCCTGATCTTGCGAGGGTGCAAATCGGAACGGCAGCAGGGGGCTACCGCGCAAGGCGGAGCCAATTACCAGGATGAGGGTGAGCAGCAGCAAGCCGTTGCCCGTCACAATCACTGCCCAGCGATGGCGCAGTGCCCAGCCCAGTAGCCGACAATAGAGCCGCTCCAGCGCTCGATAACGGGCATCAAACCAGCGGAAGAAGCCCTTCGGCTCCTCCAACGCCTCCCCGCGCCGATAGAAACGGCTCGCCAACATCGGCGTCAGCGTGAAGGAGACCAGCAACGAGAACAGCACCGTCACCGCCACCGTCAAGCCGAAGGAGCGGAAAAACTGTCCGGAGACACCCCCCATAAACGCAATCGGCAGAAACACCACCACATCCACAAAGGTAATTGTGATGGCAGCCAGCCCAATCTCGGTGCGCCCGTTGTAAGCCGCCTCCATTGGCTCCTCGCCCATCGAAAGATGGCGATAGATGTTCTCAATCACCACAATCGCATCGTCCACCAGCACGCCCACCGCCAGCGAAAGCGCCAGCATCGTCATAAAATTGATAGTGAAACCGAAAAAGTAGATGGCAATAAAGGAGGCGAAGATACAGGTGGGAATCGCCAACGCCACGATGAAAGTGCCACGCACATTATACAGAAAGAGATAGACAATCAGCACCACCAAAATAATCGCCAGGTAGAGGGCAATCCGCAGGTCGGTCAGGCTCTCTTTGATCGACTCCGCTTGGTCAAAGCTGATTTCGAACTTCAGGTCGGGATACTCCTTCTGGATGCGTTCGATGACCTGATGGATGCCTTCGGAAATTTCCAAAGCGTTCGCATCGCTCGCTTTCTGCACCACAAGGGTCACATTCTCCTTGCCGTTCAGGCGGGTGATGACGGTGCGCTCCTCGACGGTGTCGCGGATATCGGCGATGTCCTGCAGGCGCAGGGTGGTGCCGTCTGCCATCGGGTTGCGTGGGTTCTGCAGATAGAGGCGCAGATTGCGCAGTTCATCGATGGAACGGAACTCGCCGAGCAGGCGCACATTGTAGTCGCGCTCGCCCTCTGTGATGCGCCCAGCGGGCAGGTTGAGATTGGCGGCTTGCAGCGCCCGCACCACGGCGTTGATGGAGAGACCATAGGCGTTGAGCCGTTCCTTGTCGATGGCGACGAGAATCTCCCGCTTCTGCCCGCCCGACACCGTAACGGCTGCCACACCGGGCACGCTGCTCAAGCGGTCCTTGATGAGGTTGTCGGCTAAGTCGCGTAATTCGTAAGGGGGGCGATTGCCCGTCATGCCGATATACATCGTGGGCTGCGACTGGGTGTCCAATTTGCTGATGACCGGTCGTTCGGCGTCACGGGGCAGCAAGCCAACGGCAGCGTTCACCTTCGCCTGCACATCGATATAGGCTTCGCCCAAATCGGTGCCGATATAGAACTCCAGTGTGACCTGCGAGATGCCATACTGGGAGACGGAGGTGATCTGACGCAATCCCTCCACACCCGCCACCGCATCCTCGATGGGTTTGGTCACAAGGGTCTCCACCTCGTCGGGCGACGCGCCCGGATAGACGGTGAGAATGGTGATGACGGGGAAGTCCACCTTGGGTTGCAGCTCCACCTGCGTCTTGCTCAACGCATAGAAGCCCAGCACGATCACCGCTACCATAAAGACGGTGATGGTTACGGGGCGGTTCAACGAAAGTCGCGTAAGCCACATACGGTTGCCTCCTTATCTTGGGGCATTCCCAGCCTGATGTTGGGGCGCTACTCCCTCCCCGCGTGCGGGCAAAGCCGGGGCGTTGGAATCCCCCCTCTCCCCCCTTAGTAAGGGGGGAGAGGGCGCAGGGAGTGAGGAGATTCCAGCAATACGCACCGATTGCCCATCGCTCAGCAGATCTTGCCCCCGAATGACCACCTGCTCGCCCGCTCGAATGCCCTCGGCGTAGACGGTGGTGGTGTTGCTGGCGCGCACCTGCAGGGTGCGACTGCGGGCGATATTGTTCTCCACGACGAACACGCGTGTGATATCGCCCTTCTCGATGAGGGCGCGCTTGGGCACGAGGGGGACATGTCGATAGGTGCGCAGGCGGATGGTGCCGCGTGCGAACAAGCCCGTTTTGAGGGGCAGGTCGGCGGGATTGGCGAGCGTGATGCGCAGGCGCAGGTTGCGCGCGTTATCGGTGGTCGTGGGGTAGATGGCTTCGATCTGCCCTTGGAAGCGTCGGTTGGGAAAGGCGTCCACACGCACCTGCACGGGCATCCCCACCTGCACCGCTTTGAGCAGGGTTTCGGGCAGCGTGGCTTCGAAGTAGAGGCGGCGCAGGTCGACCACCCGCGCCACGGGCGTGCCTTGCCCCGTCATCGCGCCGACTTCGACGAACCGCTGGGCAATCCAGCCGTCGAAGGGGGCGCGAATGAGGGTCTCCTCCAGCTGTTGCTCGATGTAGGCGCGGTTGGCGCGGGCTTGGGCGAGGGCAGCGCGTGCCGCTGCCACCTGCTGCTGACGCAGCTCGATCTGGGATGTGCCCAACAGCGCTTGCCGATAGGCTTCCTCGGCTTGCTTGACGGCTTGCTCGGCGGCTTCGATATCCTCGCGTCGGGGTCCCTCGCGCACCAGGCTGAGCGCCTCCTCGGCTTGGCGCAGTTGTGCCTGTGCCGCTTCGTAGGCGCTCTTTTGGGCTTCGTATTGCTGCTTGGGGAGCGCGCCCTGTTCATAGAGTTGCTGGGCGCGTTCGAAGTTTGCCTTCGCCAGCTCAAAGTTGGCGCGTGCGGCAGCGACCTGTTGCTCAGCTTGCTGGCGCTCTTGGGGGCGCGCACCCGTTTGGAGGGCGCGCAATCGCGCCTGAGCCGCGAGCAACGCGGCGCGCGCCGCTTGAATCTGGGCATCGGTTTGCCCCGGCTGAACCCGCGCGGCGACCTCCGCTTGCTTCAGGTTCGCCTCCGCCGCTTGCACCGCTGCCTCCGCTTGGCGCAACTGCACACGCAAATCGGACTGGTCCTGGGCGGCGATGACCTGCCCTTTCTGGACGCGGTCGCCCTCCCGCACGCGCACCTCCACGATTCGACCGCCCAGCTTGGTGGCGACGACGGTGTCCGCGTAGCTGGCTAAATCGCCCGTGACCTCGATCTCCTCGCTCAAGTCGCCTGTTTGAACGGTGGCTACCTCGACGGCAACCGTGCCTGCCTCGCTTGCGCCCGCTTGGGGAGCGGGCGCGCTACCCCGACAGCCGCTCAGCAGAAGGCTGAGTGCCGTCATGGAAAGTGCAAACAGAACCACTTGCGGTGAATCGAAACGCCTCATGGTAAACCTCCTTCTGAATCGATAGGTTCTTCTGGTCGGACAGGGGATGGTGAAACAAGCGCATAGCGTTCACCGATGGTGCCTATCGCCTTTTGCAGGGCGGCATAGGCATTGAGGTAGTCGAACTGGGCGGTGACGAGATCGGTCTGGGCTTGGGTATACGCCAGTTCGGCATCGCTGATTTCGAGTTGGAGGGAGACGCCCGCTTCGTAGCGCACTCGCGCCAGACGCAGGGCTTCTGTTGCCTGTTCCAGCCCTTGGCGCGCCACCTCCAGTCGCTTGGCAGCATCCTGCAGGTTCAGGTAGGCGGTGCGCACCTCCAAGGCGATGCTCTCCTTCACCTGCTGGAGATTGAGTTCGGCAATCTGCAGGTCTTCTTGGGCTTGGGCGACCCGTGCCCGCGTGATACCGCCATCAAAGATGGGGAACGACAGCACGGCGGTGGCAGTGAAGGTTTGCCGACGCGGATTGAAGAGCGAGGTGTTCAGATTGAAGTTCCACTGCCCGTTGAGGGCGAGGGTGGGCAGGTTGCCGCGCCGCGCATTGATGATGCTCAGCCGTGCCAGTTCCAGGTTGCGCTCAGCAGCGCGTGCCTCGGGGCGTTGCGACCAAGCCTGCTGGATGAGCGCGTCCAACTGGGTTGGCTCCGCTCCGAACGCTGGCAGGCTTTCAGGTGGCACCACCTCGATGGGGGCGTTCAGGTCGCGTCCCAGCAGGAAGTTCAGCCCCGCTTTTGCCAGCTCCACCTGATGGCGCGCATTCAGCAAGGCTTGCTCACTTTGGGAGACCTGCGTTTCGGCACGCAACAGGTCGAATCGTGAGGCAACACCCGTCTCGACTTGGGAACGCGTGATACGCAGCCGCTCCTGCGCGTTTTTGAGTGCTTCTTCTGCCACGCGCACGAACGCCGCGGCACGCGCCACATTTTGATAAGCGTTCGTCACCTGCAGGATAAGCTCATTGCGGGCACGCTCATAATCCAGCCGAGCGAGTTCGTAGCCGAGTGAGGCGGCGCGTGTGGCGCTGCGGATAATCCCGCTAATGTCGATGGGCTGGGTCAGGGTCAGCACTGCAACCCGATTTTCAAGCGTGCCGATCCGCACCTCTTGGGGACCGAAGCGCGCCGTGGCAACCCGGTCGAAACGGGTGTAGGTGGCGGAGCTTTGAATCTGCAGACGACCTGACCCCCGCGCCTCGTCGATCCGTTCCCGCGTCTTCTGCAAAGTGCGCTCGGCAATCTGAAAGGCGCGGTTGCCCTTGAGCGCGAGCCGAATCGCCTCTTCCAGGGTGAGAGGTTGAGAAGCGGATCCACCCTCTCCCCCTTTACTAAGGGGGGAGAGGGAGAAGGGAGTGGGGGGATTCTGAGAGGCAGATGTAGGAACTGAACCTGACCCCTGCGCCCTTGCCAGATCTTGGCAAGTGGAGTCAGAATCACGCTGGATAGACTGAGCGAGCATCGATCCCATCAGCAAGCCAGCCAATCCCAAGTAAACACCGAAGCGATACATCCCTTCTCGTCTCATCGGTTGACCTCCGGCGCGATGAAAGCGGGGCGGAAGAAGTTCAGTGTGCGCTCCACCAGTTCCGTGAGGGGCATCTCCTCTTTTTCCATCATCCACTCCATCAGGCAGAGGCGATAGAGGCGCACGGCGTAATGTGCCAGTTGCTCCGCGCTCACATCACGACGGAACTCGCCCCGCTGTTGACCCGCAAGGAAGCCATGCACGGCGTGCTGAGTCGCCTCCTGCACCAGTGCCATCATCTGACGACGCACCTCCGGGTTCTGGCAGCAAGCGACCGTGATCGAGCGCGTGAGCGCGAGCGACAGCCCATCCCGACGGGCAATATAGAGCATCACCTGACGCAGCACCTCCCACTGGCTCTCTGCCGTTTCGGGATGCAACTGCTCCAAAAACTCATAGACATCCTCGGTCATCTCCTCTAAGTAGGCGTACAGCAGATGCTCTTTGGTGGGGAAATAGAGAAAGAAGGTGCCCTTCGCGACATCGGCACGCTCCGTAATCTCCTCGACCGTAATCTGGTCGAAGGGCTTTTCTTGCATCAACGATAGGGCGGCAGTGATGATACGCTGGCGCATCTCCTCCTTGCGCCGCTCCCGTCGACTCCTGCGTACCTGTTGTTCGATATCTAACTCCATTCCTGCACTCCGGGTCATATATGACCGACGGTCAAGATTATACCATGGGTCAGACGGCTTTGTCAAGGGGTGGAGAGAGGGTGTTCGAAAAATGGCTTCTCCTGCGTGGTTTTTGATAAGGGTATACACCAGCCACCCTTGTTCGGCGCGCCGAAGGGGCTTTTTGCAGAATCCCCCCACTCCCGTACCCTCTCCCCCCTTGAGCAAGGGGGGAGAGGGCTGGGGGGGGGGGGGATTCGAGTAGTCCTCGCTGCTTCGGCATTTTCT
>Ga0079997_113111_pt1 | contig 112687 bp, 107 predicted proteins | sample PerSpoCPS_CMetaG_FD_69200 | JGI IMG/M metagenome (GOLD analysis project Ga0079997, IMG submission 69200) | Archaeal communities from Yellowstone National Park, Wyoming, USA - Perpetual Spouter C (PS_C) MetaG (SPADES assembly) (version 2) | ecosystem: Environmental > Aquatic > Thermal springs >...
AAAGCAAATCTGAAGCACACTTTTGAGCATCACCCTTGCTCGATCGCGCGCCGTATGCTACAGTGAGAGACTGAAAGGGGACTCTATGACGCTATCGCGCCGCGATTTTCTGAAAATGAGCTGCGCCCTTGTGCTCGCAGCACCGATGCTCTCGCGACACGGGCGCGCCGCAGCTCAGACTCTAGCAAGCGATTGGCCCATGTTCCGCCGCGATCTTCTGCACACCGGCCGCGCCACGAAGACGAGCAAGATCACCGTCCCCAAAGAGCGCTGGAGCGTCTTCACGCGCGGGCTCGTCGAATCGTCTGCCGCCGTGGGCGATTTAGACGGCGATGGTGTGTTAGAAGTCGTCGTGGGCTCCTATGACGGCAATCTCTATGCGTATCACGGGCGCACGGGGGCCCTCAAGTGGCGCTATGAAACAAAAAATTGGGTCTACTCTTCACCGGCGATCGCTGACGCCGACGGCGACGGCAGACTCGAAGTCGCCATCGGCTCCCAAGATAAGAGCTTCGCTCTCTTAGATGGGCGCACCGGCCGCCCCAAATGGACTTTTCTCACTGAAGACGGCATTCTCTCATCCCCAGCGATCGCCGATATTGATGGCGACGGCAGGATGGAGGTCGTCGTGGGCTCGGAGCGCGTCTACGCCTTTGACGGGCGCACCGGCGCTGTAAGATGGAAATTTCTTCCCGACTTTCCCGCACGCTCTTCCCCCGCTGTTGCAGATATTGACGGCGACGGCAAAGTAGAGATCGTCATCGGTTCGTTAGACGGGAAGCTCTACGCGCTCGACGGGCGCCTGGGTACAGCGAAGTGGGCCTTCGATACTGGTGGCCCAGTGGAGTCGTCGCCCACTATTGGCGATCTTGACGGCGACGGCAAGATCGAGATTGCCGTGGGGTCAAGCAAGCGCGGCGTCTTCTGCGTAGACGGGCGCACCGGCCAAAGACGATGGTTCTTTGAAGCGAACAGAGAGCGCATTCCGTCGTCGCCAGCGATCGGCGATCTCGACGGCGACGGCAGACTTGAAGTCGCCATCGGGATCAACGACCAGAGGGTGCTCTCTCTCGCGGGCGCGGACGGAAAAGTGAAATGGAGCTTCTCGACGAACGATCTTGTCGAGTCCTCCCCGGCGATTGCAGATATTGACGGCGACGGCAAGCTCGAAGTCTTGGTCGGCTCGCACGATGGGAATCTCTACTGTTTAGATGGGCGCAGCGGCGCGCGCAAGTGGGCCTATCGCCCTCGCGCATCAGCGCAGTTCTTCTCTTCCCCGACGCTCGCTGATCTCGATGGCGACGGGCTTTTAGAGATTATTATTGGGAATAATAACAGTGGGCTTTATGTGCTGGGCGCGTGAGGGCGCGCCACGCGGATGCGCCGCCTCTGATCGGGCAAAAGCTCTATAAAGATGCGCCAGCACCCAGGGGGTAAGAGCTGCTCCGTCTTCTCCCCCCACTCGATGACCGTCACGCCCTCGGAACGCACGACATCTTCAAAGCCGATCTCGCGCAGCTCGTCGAGATTTTTGATTCTGTAGGCGTCGAAGTGATAGAGCGGGAGTTTTCCGTGATAGGCGCGCATCAAGATAAACGTGGGCGAGAGGACTCGCTCAGTGATCCCCAATCCCTCGGCCAGCCCCTGCACGAACGTGGTCTTCCCCACCCCAAGCTCCCCTATGAGCAATATGCAATCGCCGGGTTGGAGTTCTGAGGCGAGCTGCGCGGCGATGCGTTGGGTCTCCTCCGCGCTCGCGGAGATAAATTCACGCGTGCTTATCCGCAACGCACGAGGCGGCATACGATTCGGGCTTGGTCTTGACGGGGAAGCCGCTGGCCATGATCATCCCCACCACTTCATCGATAAGCTCGCGGGTGCGCCCGTTGCGGCCTACGTCCACGTGGATCTCTAAGTTATAATCAAGCAGGGTGCGCCGCTCCAGCTCCTCCATGAGGGCCTTGGCCAGCTCGAAGCTCAGAAACGCCTCGCGATAGATCTTCTGGCGCAGCGTATAGATATTGCGCTCGCGGATGCGCCGCCAGAAGTACCGTCCGCCCTTGCCCACGCGATGGATAATAATAGCCGTGACGAAGTCCATCTCGCCGGGGCTGGAGTGGGAATCGCTGCCCACCATGATCTCGTAGCGCGTGTCGGGGTCTTCCTCCATGATGCGCACGATCTCATCAACAACTTGGTCGAACGTGAGCCGCCCCATCGTGGGGCTGTAGAACCGTGCCGTCTTGAACATACGCTCTCACGAGAAAATTATATCGAATCTGAGGGAGCGCGACAAAGACGGGAGGAGGCAGGGAGGGAAGGCGGGAGGGGTTGGTCCCGCCTTCCCGGGGAATGAGGTTAGCAACCACCGGCCATAGGAGCGACCCGGAGGAGGGCGCCCCTACGACCGCAGAAGGAACCTAGGTTTCCCTCGCCCGTGGGGACTCGAACCCCGGCCAAGTCCAGACTGGGGAAAAATCCGCGCCGAAGGAGGTTGGCAGGAGCGACGCGGCAAAACCCTGGTCCGTCGGGCCGTAAACCCGCTCCCTTGGCTGGCACCATGCCACGGACTCTGCTCTGTCGGTCCCTTCTGTGAGCGATCATCGCTGACTACTCTACCCCCTTTCCCGCGGGAGCCCAAGGACCCCCGTCTATTCCCCAAAGAGATTTCGTCAGATGAGAAAGTATCTGGTGTCCCCTCGCGGGGAGGACACGCTTCTTGAGTTTACCCCCGCCAAGGTCCAAGATCCGTGACCTCACCGTGAAAATTCCGTGGAAATTACGAGGGCGGCAGCTCCGAGATCTCCCAATAGTCGAGCACGGTGTTGATCACTTTAATGAATTCCGTGGTGCTTGGGGGCTTGGGGATGTAGCCGCTCGCCCCAGAGTCATACGCCTTGACGATGTCCTCCTCGCGCTTGGAGACGGTCAAGACGATGACGGGAATTCGCTTTAAGCTTGGGTCCTTGCGGATCTCCGCCAAGACCTCATGGCCGCTGATCTTGGGGAGGTTGAGGTCCAGGAAGATGAGGTCGGGCCGGGGAGCATCGGCGTACTTCCCCTTGCGGCGCAGAAAATCGAGCGCCTCCTGCCCGTCCTGCACCACGTACAGATCGCTCTGCACGTTGCCCTTCTTCAGCGACCGCTCCGCGATCTTCACGTCATCGGGGTTGTCCTCGACCAGGAGGATTTTTAGCTTTCTGTTGCGCATAGCTCACCTCAGTGTGCTCACCGCTTCTGTGATGTTCCCATTGGGGCTGGGGGAGAAGCGCGGGTTGGGCAGCGTGAAATAGAACGTGCTCCCCTCGCCGACCTTCGACTCCACCCAGATCCGGCCACCGTACTCTTCCACGATCCGTTTGCAGATGGTCAGCCCTGCTCCCGTGCTCTCGTAGTCGTCCCCGCGCGGGTTGAGCCGCTCAAACAGCTCGAAGATCTTCTCTAAATATTGCTCCTCGATGCCGATGCCGTTGTCCCGTACGTAAAACTTATAGAATCTCCCCTCATGGCTCCAGCCGATCTCGACGCGCTTGTGGGGCTTGTCGTTGTATTTGATGGCGTTGGAGATGAGATTTCCAAAGAGCTCGACCATGCGAGTCCTATTGGCAATGATGATGGGCATCGTCTTGGGGAGGCGCAGCTCGACGTTCTCCAATCGAGCTTTCATATCTTCTTTGATCTGCTCGAAGACCTCGCTCAGATAGACCTTCTCTAGTGTCTCTGGGCGCGTCCCGATGCTGCTCAATCTCAGCAAATCATCGATGAGATTGCGCATGCGCAGGCTCGCCCGATTGATTCTGTTGAGATAATCTTTGCCCTCGTCGTCGAGCTTGTCGGCGTAGTCCTCCAAGAGATACTGACTGAAAGCAGATATCGTGCGGAGGGGCTCCTTGAGGTCGTGGGAGACGACGCGGGTGAACTCCTCGAGTTGGCGGTTCTTCTCTTCGAGGCGCTGCGTCTTCTCATGGAGGCTCTGCTCCAGGCGCTTCTTCTCGGTAATATCAATGAAGTGATCGATGCGTCCGCCCTTGTAGCGTTCCGTGGAGACGGGGAGGCTGCGATACTCTAAGATGCGCTCGCTCTCGCCCTGGTGCACCGTGAAGATGAATGGCTCAGCCGAGCCCATGGTGATCCTCTCGAAGTCCTCCGGGTGGGCGAGGGCGCGCTTGGCACCCCACAGGGCCCGTCTTACCTCGCGCCCGATCATCTCGTCCCGATCGAGATCGAAGAAGCGCTCCAGCGTGCGATTGGCCCAGATGACTCTCTGGTCTTTGTCTAAGAGCAAGATCCCTGTGTCGAGGGTATCTATGGCATCCTCGATGAGATAGCGATAGCGCGCTTGGGCCTCGCGCACCTTGTTTTCTAATTCCGCGAGGGCCGACAGATCGCGCATCTCCAAGAATAAGCGAGCGAGGCGCGACTGCTCGGTGCGCACCAGTTTGAACTCGACGGGGATCACTTCCTTGCGCGCGGAGATGGTGCGCAGCTTGGTTGGGCCGGCCTCGCCGCGCAGCGACGCGCGCGAGAGCTCCTCGCGGAAGCGCGCTTGCTCATCGGGATGGATGAACTCCCAGACCCGCCGCGGCGCGCCAAAGACCTCCCCGGCGCGATCGTTGCCCTCAAGGATCTGCCCCTCCGCGTCAATCATATACACGAAGTTGAGGGAGCGCTGGAAGAGCTGGTGCTCGTCGGATCGGCTCTTCTTGTGGGGGGTGGGGGTCTTCCAGCGGCGCCACAGCTCCGCTCCGCTCCCGATGGCGAGATACCCCAGGGCGGCCAGGGGGAGCATCGTGCCGCTGGGGACGAAGGGCCAGGCACACAGGAGGCTGGCGATCCCGCTGAGAGCCCCGCCCACTATCCCAAAGAAGAAGCTGCTGGCGAGCACGGGGAGGCCCAGCACGGCGAGCACCTCAATCCCCCGATACTCTCCCAGCCCCAATAAGAAAAAGACAGCAACGCCGTAGAGAACCAACACCACCACGATCCGTGTGAGCCCACTCATAGGTGCCTTGCGCTCGAGGCTGCTGTTGAGTCTACTTCCCGCGGGGTGCTGGGAAAAGGACATCTGTCCCCTGCCAAGGCGAAGGTTGACCCCTCAGATGATTAAGTTATCGCTGAGTCGGAAGGGGAAGGGCTCGGCCATCGCCTCCAGGGACTTTGGGTCGAGCACGGTGACCTTGCGGTCGTCCACGGCGATCACGCCGCGCTCCTCCAGTTCCCCCAGGGTGCGGATCGCCGTCTTGGAGCTCACCCCGGCCATCTCGGCCAGCTCGGTGCGCGATAGCTCGATCCCGCTCTCCCCAAGCTTCAAGATGATGCGCGCCAGCCGCTCCTTGCTCCCGTTGTAGCTGCGCTCCGCGAGTTTGCACTGAAACGCTTTCAGCTCCTCGCTGAGCTTCTCAAAGAGCCGGAAGACCACCGGGGGATGGCGGATGAGGAAATCGAAGAACTCTCCGCGCTCCAGGAACCCCACGACCGTCTTGGTGAGGGTCCGCGCATACGCGATGTGCACGCCCTTATCGAAGAGCGTCGTCTCCCCGATGATCTCGCCGGGGCCAACTAATTTTAAGATCTGCTTTTTGCCCCCCAGGGTGCGCTTGACGAGCTTCACGTACCCCTCAAAGATCAGATAGAACCCGAACGCCGGTGCGCCCTCCTGGAAGATCACCTCGCCGCGGCCGTACTTGATCTTGCGGATCTTGCCCTCGAGCTCGCTGAGGTCCTTGGGGCTTAAATCCGAGAAGATCTTAAAATCTTTGAGCTCAACCATCCCTCTCACCACCGTGTGTTGATATTATAAGCGACTCTCCTTCCTCCGTCAATTAGCGCGACATCCCGATGGGCGCCTCCTCCTTGGCCACGGCCAGCACGATGCTCGTGTTGGTCCGCTCGATCGCGGGATGGCTCAAGAGGCGTTTGATCTCGCGGTTCATGCTCTCTTGGTCGGGGAACTTCCCGATGACTAAGATGTCGAATTCTCCAGTGATCTCATAGACGTGCGTGAGGTGCTCGTCGTTTTGTTGCAGCTCCGCGACGATGGAGGGGATTTGGTTTCCCCGGGCTTTGATGAGGGTGACGGTCGTGATGGGGTAGCCCAATTTCGCATAGTCTACGAGTGCTTTATAGCCGCGGATGACCCCTTGGAGCTCAAGTTCGCGCAGCCTATGGCTGACGGTGGCCGTCGAGACCCCAAGATGGCGAGCGATCTGGCGCAGGCTGGCTCGCCCATCCTTCTGCAGATATTCTACAATGCGTCGGTCGAGATCTTTGTACATGACATTTAGGGAACGACAGCCGCCTCTCCCGCAGGGGACGGACTTCGGTCATATTCTAGCACAGAGCACCCCCGGCGTGCAAGCTTGACGACCCATCTCGATCTTGTTATGATCAAATGATCCCATATGGACGATAAAGTCACGATTCCCAAGCTGCGCGCCATGAAGGAGTCCGGCGAGAGGATCGCTATGCTGACGGCCTACGATTGGCCGACGGCGCTGCTGCTGGACCGCGCGGGGATTGACGTGCTCCTGGTGGGCGATTCTGTAGGGAATAATATCTTGGGGTATGAGAGCACGATCCCCGTCACCATGGACGAGATGATCCATCACACCAAAGCGGTGCGGCGCGGGGTCAAGCGCGCGTTGCTCATTGGCGATATGCCCTTTCTGTCGTATCAGGTCTCGGCGGAGCAGGCGCTGGCCAACGCCGGGCGGTTCCTCAAGGAGGGGGGCGCAGACGCCGTGAAGCTTGAGGGCGGGGCGGAGATGGCCGATATTATCAATCTTTTAGTGCGGCGCGGCATCCCCGTGATGGGCCACATCGGGCTGACGCCCCAGCGCGCGGCGCAGCTTGGCGGGCTCAAAGTCCAGGGGCGCGACGAAGAGACTGCCCAGAAGCTCCTCAATGACGCGAAGATCTTAGAAGAAGCGGGGGTCTTCTCATTAGTGCTAGAAGCGGTCCCGTGGGCGCTGGCCAAGCTCATCACCGAGCGCGTGAAGATCCCCACGATCGGGATTGGTGCCGGGCCGTACTGCGATGGGCAAGTGCTGGTGGTCACGGATATGATCGGGCTTTCGGTGGGGATCTCTCCCAAGTTCTCCAAGCGCTATACGAACGTTGCTGCGGAGATCGAGCGCGCCGCTAAAGAATTCATCAGCGAAGTGAAATCTGGGAAATTCCCCACGATCGAGGAGCACAGCTTCAAGATCAGCGAGGAAGTCCTGAAGAAACTTCAATGAGGGTTGTCATTGTTGGCGCGGGGGCGTTGGGGAGTCTCTTTGGGGGGCTGCTGGCGCGGGCCGGCGCTACGGTCTCTCTGTATAATCCGTCGAATGTCGAGCATATGCGGGCGATCGCGCGCGAGGGGCTGCGCATCGAGCGCGACGGGGAGAGCTTTCAAGTTGCTCTGGAAGCGCGGACGACCCCCGAGGCGCTCGCCCACGCTGATTGGGTGGGGATCTTCGTCAAGGCGCATCAGACGGGGCGCGCCATGGCTGAGATCGGCCCACAGATACCGTCGCGGGCGTGGGTGTTCAGCCTGCAGAACGGGGTGGGGATGGAGAGCGAGATCTTAAAGTTTGTTCCGAAAGAGCGCTTTGTGCGCGGGGTGACTTCCCAAGGGGCGACGCTGCTTGGGCCGGGGCGGGTGCGCTGGGCCGGGGTGGGACCCACCAAGCTCGGCCGTTGGGAAGGCCCAAACACCCCTGAGCTCGAAGCGCTGAGAGAGCACTTATGTCGCGCGGGGATCGAGACCGAACTCTCTGAGGGTATTGAGCGCCTTCTGTGGGAGAAGCTTCTTGTCAACTGCGCGATCAACCCGCTGACGGCCCTCTTCGATCGGCCCAACGGGGCTCTCCTCGAAGATGCGCAGCTGCGCGAGATCGCGAGGGAGGTCGTGCGCGAGACCCTGCGGGTGGCGCGAGCGCATGGGGTTGTGCTCAGCGATGAGGAGGCCATCGAGCGCGTCGAGGCCGTGGCTTCCAAGACCGCGCGGAATATCTCGAGCATGCTGCAGGACGTGCGGCGTGGCCGGCCCACGGAGATTGACTACATCAACGGGGCGGTGGTGCGGGAGGGCCAGCGCTTGGGGATCCTCACACCGCTCAATCTGCTGTTGACAAAGCTTCTCAAGGAGCGATGGAAGTGAGAGCGACAAAAGAAGTGAAGAGCCCTACTCACGTGATCGTGCGCGTGGAGGTCCCGGCGGAGCAGGTGAGCCGGAAGGTAGAGGAGCTCTTTCGCCGTGTCAGCCGCCAGATCCATCTCCCTGGCTTTCGCCCAGGGCATGTCCCGCGCGCTGTGCTGGAAGCCCGCTTTGGCAAAGACTTTCTCAACGAAGACGCCCAAGCAGAACTGATCGAAGAGTATCTGCCCCAAGCGCTCCAGCAGTTGCAGCTCCGCCCGGTCAGCCCACCCCAAACGAAGCCGGGGGAGTTCGACCCCCACAAAGACTTTACGTTTGAAGCCGAGATCGAAGTCCTCCCCGACGTCACCGTACACAGCTATACGGGCATCGAGATCGAAGATGAGCCGGTGCAGCCTGTGGCGGACTCGGATATAGACGCGGTCTTGGAGCGTCTCCGTCTTGAGCACGCGACGCTCCTGCCCAAGAGCGAGAGGAGCGATCTTGTAGAAGCCGGAGATATTGTTGAGGTGAAGATCGCTGACGAGGAGGAGGTGCGGGAGTGGCGCGTGGCTGCCGGGGAGCTATCCGAGCAGCTCATCGGCCATCGGGTCGGCGAGAGCGTGCTGCTGCGGACCGACGACGGCCACGAGCTGCGGGTGCGCATCGAGGGCGTCAAGCTCCTTGAGAAGCCCGATCTTGAGGAGCTTGCCAAGACTTTGGGTCATGAAGACGTGGCGGCGCTGCGCGCCAAGATCCGTCACGATCTTGAGGAGAGCCGGGCGCGCCGGCGCGAGCGCGCGCTCAAGCTCAAGATCATAGACGCGATCGTGGCGCGGACGCCCATAGAGCTGCCTGCGCGCTTTGTGGAGTCTTTAGTAGCGCAGGAGCTGGAGCGTCTTGCGGAGCGCGGGCTGCCGGAGCCCTCGGCAGAAGATGTGGCCAAGCTCAGAAGCGCTCTGGAGCAGCGCCTCAAGCGCGAGCTCGTCATGGAGGCGATCAAGAAGCAAGAGGGGCTTGCCCTCAGCGACTCTGACTTCGAGAAGCTCTTAGAAGAAGAAGCGCGCCAGCGCGACATGAACCCCATCAAGCTGCGAGCGCTGCTGGAGCGCGAGGGCCAGCTCCAGAGCTTCCGCGACGATCTTGAAGACGAGCGCGTCTTGCAGTTTCTCTACGAGCGAGCGAAAATTATCCCAAAGGAGTCGTGAGCAGCTATGCACGATCAAATTCAGATCCCCATCGTCATTGATCGCACCGGGCAATACGAGCGCGTCTACGATATCTACTCGCGGTTGCTTGAGGATCGCATCATCTTCTTGCAAGGGGTGATTAACGATTATGTGGCCAATCTCGTGGTGGCCCAGATGCTCTTTCTGGAGTCCAAGGACCCTGAGAAAGACATCAATCTGTACATCAACACGCCTGGGGGCAGCACCACCGCGGGGTTGGCGATCTACGACACGATGCAATATGTGCGATGCGACGTGCGCACGATCTGTGTGGGGTCGGCGTTCTCGATGGGGGCGGTGCTCTTAGCCGCGGGGACGAAGGGCAAGAGATTCTCTCTGCCCAACGCGCGCATTATGATCCATCAGCCGTGGGGCGGGGTGCAGGGGCAGGCCGCGGACATCAAGATCCACGCGGAGGAGATCCTGAGGATGCGCGATCAGATCAACAGAATCCTTGCGGAGCACACGGGCCAGCCCCTGGAGCGCATCGAGCGCGACACCGACAGAGACTTCTTCATGAGCGCGGAGGACGCCAAGAACTATCACTTGATTGACGAAGTGATCAGGACGCGTCGCAGCGCGAAGTTTTGAATCACGGAAGGCACGGAAATGGGCCACGGAAGGCACGGAATGAAACCCCTTCCGTGTAATCCGTGTTCTCTTCCGTGCCTTCCGTGATTCAAAGCCCCACAGAGAAAGATTTGACGAATCACCGCCAGCAGAGTAAGATACTCACACAAAGGAGGAACAGCTATGCGACGCATACTCTGTGCTCTGCTGGTCGGCGTTATGACAGTCTTCCTGAGCGCTCAAGCCCAGATCCTCTCGACCCACGAAATCGTCAGAATGCTCTCAGCCCAAGGCGACGTCACGGCTGCTGATCTCCAACCAGCCCTCGGCCAATGGCAGCTCGAACTCTACAATCTCCCCAACAGAACTGACTTCTTCTCTGCCCAATATCTCGTAGACGCCGATGAGAACGGGAAGTTTGAAGTCGGGCTCGACCCCGTCTATGAGATCACCGGACAGCCCAAGCTCGTCACCGCCCACGTGAAAGTGTTCTGTGGCAGCCCTCAGCCGTTCGTGGAGATCCGCGTGCAGGCCATTGCAGATCTTCAGGTCACGCGCAACGGCCAGCCCCAAGGGGGGAAGCAAGCGGGCACTATTCTCTTTCTGGCGTCGGGAGACGTGCGCGGCCCGTGGACTATGATGCTCTCCGTAGATTTAGATAACGACGGGACGTCCGAGGGAGTGCTTGGGGTCTCGACGCGCTTTGCCGTGCCCATTCTTATTCCGCAGTGTCCGTAGAATCACGGAAAGCACGGAAGAGAACACGGATTACACGGGGAGGGGTTTTCATTCCGTGCCTTCCGTGATTCAAACAAGAAAAGCAGCTAAGTTGGCTCGAAGCTGATGATCCCTTGCTTCTCACGAAAGCATATCTCGAATCGCTCGAAGATCCCTGCACGCCCCAGCAGATTGAATCCTATTCCAAGCTTGTCAGAAAAACCTACTGGTGCTGTCAAGCGTTCCGCTCCCAATTGAAGCTCTAAGTCATGCAAGTAAACAGGGATCAAGCTGCCATCGCCTACTTGCAGGTACGCGAGGCGGCCGCTGCGGTAGTCAAAGCCAATCCCTTCGGCAATTCCGGCATGGAGCACTGTGTAGGCTGCGCCAGAATCTACGTATACTTCCAAGGGACACCAGCGCCCTGCGATCTTAATGCCGATGGGGACCAAGGGAGCTGGCTGGCCTCTCAGGTGTTTATAGCGAAAGATGATCGGCATGAGCTAGGAGTGACTGGAGATCTTCTGGGTAGGGAACACGGAAGACCAACGGCAAGGGATCTTGCCCTTGGAGGAGACGGTAGACCTCAGCTTCTGAATCCCCGACGGCCACAATGGTCCCTCGTTGGATCGCTATAACCCGACCAGCGTAGCGATCAACAAGCTCATCAAGGTGATCAGCAAGCCATTCGTCATTGGTCAATAACTGCTGAGTATCCATATCAGTATAGTATCTGGCTGTTGAGTCTCTGTCAACCCCCCGTGGCCCATTTCCGTGCCTTCCGTGATTCAAAAGGCAAGAAAAAACGAACCGGCCCTGGGGTCTTTTCCCCAGGGCCGGGCCAACTCCGTCCAGTATTGTCTCTAGAACTTCAGCTCGATCCCGATCTTCTGGCCCAGCAGGGCGTCAACGCCTATGACCGAGGAGCTGCGGATCGTCACGTTCCCCAGCTGCCAGCCGACCTCGATGATCGCCTGGGAGAAGCCCGTGAAGAGCCCACTGAAGTCCAGCCTGATGTCCAGGGTCACATCCCCGACGGACGTGGACAGGATCAGATTGTGCGCGAGCAGCCCGTCCGGGAAGGCACAGACGTTCTCGTCAATACACGGGACGAGGATATCGGTGACCTTGACTCCTGGAGCATCGAAGGTCGAGATCAGCTGGGCAAAGTAGATGTTGAACGCCCCGGTGACCGCCGGGCGGATGACGAACTGCGCCAGGACTGAGACGTCCCCGACCTTCACGCTGGTGGTGATCACGTCCTGGACGATGGTGAGAGCGTTAGTAACGGGATCCGGCTGGATGTTGATCACGTTATTGACCGTCAGGCCGAAGGGCGCCAGGGCGAAGTCCTGGGTCAGCTGCAAGAAGCTGAGGCCGATGAGATAGCTCGGCGCATCGGCGAACGTGAACTCCAACCGCGCGCCGAAGGTCACGCCGGCGATCTTCAGGTTGCGGATGAAGATCTTCTCTTCGTAGATGATGAAGTCGGTCTCGACCTTGCCGCCGCGGATGCGCTCCAGGGGCTTGCACTCCCCGAAGCACTCCAGGCCCTGGCGCGCGCCGATCCACGTCTCCCCGCGGATGGTGATCCCCGAGACCGTCTGGCCCTCGACGCTGGCCACCACGCCGAAGTTCCAATCGGGGGTCTGGGCGCTACCGGTGTTGGCGAACAGGCCGCGCAGCCCAATAGTCAGCCCCGCCAGCGACAGCGACAGCTCCGCGATCTTCTTGCGGAAGGTGAGCGCCGGGTCGAGGTGGCCGGCGGTGTCGAAGATATCCGCGAGGGTGAGATTCCCCACCACCGGGTGGATGATGTCCTCTAGCAAGTTCCATAGCTGGGTAAACCCGGCAGGGGTGCCACCGACGCAGTTCCAGCTGCTTGGGAGTCCCCCTGGATCGCTCGCGTTGATGCAGTAGCGTGCTCGGCCGAACGCATCGCGGATGAGCTGGACCTCCACGATATTGGGGGCGAAGATGAGCACGGAGCGGAAGGCCAGCGCGCCCACCGTCCCGGTGAACGTGAACGACTGGAACTCCAGCCCCTTGAACGTGAAGACCGAGGTGCTGGTGATGTCCACGCCGCTGACCGACAGGGTCAGGACCAGGTCGGCCTCCATCTTCACCAAGATCTTGTCAATCTTGCACGGCTCAAACCCGGTCCCTGCAAGACAGTCGTAGAAATTTGCCGGGGTGAAGACGATTTCCAACGTTGCGGAGCCGCTGACCGGGGCGGCCTGCGCCGGTAGGGACCAGCCTGCCGCGGCCACCGCCAGTGCCGCCATGAGGATCATGAGTCTTCTAAACATTGACAGAACCTCCTTTTTCTCGTTTTTCTCTCATGCTAGAACTTGACGGTCACGCCGAACTTCTGAGCGAAGAGCGCGTCCGGGGTCAAGATCGTCACGCTGTCGATGGAGACCGCTCCACCGAGGGACCAGCTCGCGTAGATGTCCACCTCCGCGAGGTCCTTCAGCAGGCTCCCCACCATGATTGCCACTATCTCCACGCTCAGGTCGCCCACCTCAAACGCGATGTCGTAGTCGACCTCAAAGAACGGGTAGCCGCCGGCAAGGATACAGTAACCAAGGTATATGCTATACCAATCGGTATCGCAGGACAAGGCGACGATCGTGGCCTTGCCGCCGGGCGGGTCGAACTCCATGATCAGCGCTGTGAAGAGGGTCTCCCACGCGCCGATGGCGTTGGGGCGGAAGTCCAACTGGACGGTGGTCCCGACCTCGCCGATGTTGATGCCAAAGAGCATGATGTCGCGCAGCAACGTCAGCCCGGCGCCAAACCGCGCGATGTTGGTGATGGTCAGGCGCAGCGGGGTGATCCGCCAGGTCGAGGTGATGCTCATATTGGTCGGCTGGAGCGAGCTGGCTCCGGCGCCACTGAGCACGAACTCCATCGCGATGTCATTGCGGATCCCCGCGAGCGTCAGCCCGGTGATGAAGAGCTTCTCCTCCTGGGGCTCGAAGGGGATGCTCGGGCCGACGATGCCACCGAGGGACGGCACCGGCGCGAACGTCGAGATGATGAACCCCAGGCGCGAGGCGGGCTTGCACTCGCCGAAGCACTCAAACCCTTGGCGCGCCCCGACCCAGGTCTCGCTGCGCACCGTGATCCCCGAGACCGTCTGGCCAGCGAGGATGAGCACCAACCCGGCGCGGAAGTCCGGCGCTGAGGAGGTGCCGAAGTTGCCAAAGAGCGCGCGCAGGCCCAGCGTCAGCCCCGCGATCGAGAGCGTCACCTCCGCGACCTTCTTGCGGAAGGTCAGCGCCGGGGTGAGCTGCGAGGTCGTAAAGTTACCTGCTGGTATTAACAGCGCATCGGTCCACAGACCCAGATAGATGTTCTGGACCACCGGGTCCGACAAGAAGATGCTGAAGAAACTGAGGTCTGGGGCAGGGCCCCCAACGAGGTTTAGGCCCGCGCTGAACCCATTCGCGCAGCTCGCTGCCGCCGGAACCCCAGGGTTGCCTGGGGCGGTATCGCGCAGACACCAGCCGCGGCTGGCGGAGGCCCCAGAGCGGACGTCCTCAAACTCCAGGATGTTGGGAGCAAAGGCCAACACCGTCGTGAACGTCATGGCCCCGACGGTGGCCTTGGCCGAGAAGAGCTGGACCTCCACGCCGTGGAACGTAAAGAGCGTGGTGCTGGTCAGGTCCAACCCACTGATGGACATGCTCAGCACGAGATCGGCCTCAAACTTCACAGCGACGTAATCAACCTTGCATGGTCTAAACGCAGGGCCTGGATCGCAATCGCGGATCTCGGCAGGGAAGAAGACCAGGTCCAAGCCGAAGCTTCCGGTGACTGGAGCAGCCTGAGCTGTCCAGGAGAGAGCCCCGGCCAACGCCAGCGCACACACCAGTGCCGTGATTCTTCTAAACATTGACTGAACCTCCTTTTTCTCGTTTTATCGTTAGAACTTGAAGCTCAGGCTGATCGCCTGACCGGCCAATTGGTCCACAAGCAGCACCGTCGAGCTGGTGAAGGTCGCCGCGCCGACGGTGACGGACATATCCACGTCCAGCTCGGCAAACTCTCCAAAGATCCCACCGTCAAAGATGGCGGTAGCCGCGATGCTCAGCGGCCCGACCGTCCCGGTGAAGCTCAGGACATGGGCGACCACGGGCGGCAGGAGCGCCGGACTGCTCAATCCACCAGCAGCCCAATCGCAGTACCAGACGTTGGAGCAGAAGAGGATATTGCTGGTTACTGACAGGCCGGGCGGATCGAACGTCGTGACGAAGTTAGCCAACCCTGGCGTGAACGAGAGCTGGCCCGTAGCGCGCCAGATGAATGTGGCGGCCACCGACATATCACCGGCCTTGAGCTGGAAGGTGGAGACGTTGCTGAGCAGGTCGAGGTTGCCGTTCCAATTCCAGCGCGTGGCGAAGCTGAGCCTCCACGGCGCGATCACGCCCGACTGGGTCAGCTCGACGTAGCACAGCGGGGTGACCACGTTAATGGGATCCTCGCCATCGGACCCGTCGAGGTCTTCATCAGTGCCATTTGCAGTTGGGTCCTCGCCGAACCAGCCGTCGCCGTCGTTGTCCACCTGGTCAATGGTGCACTGGCGCAGCTCGAAGTGGAACTCAGCGCGCAGGTCGTTGCGGATGCCGGCGATCACGACGTTGGTGAGGAAGAGCTTCTCCTCTTCGACGTTGTTGAACCCGCCGCCGGTGACCATCTGGTTGAAGAAGCGCTCCAGGGGCTTGCACTCGCCGAAGCACTCAAACCCCTGCTTGGCGCCCAGCCACAGCTCGCCGCGCACGCCCACGCCGCTGACCGTCTTGCCCTCCATCGCCATGACCAGGCCGCTTAACAGCGAGAAGCCGGTCGCGCTAGGGCTGACGTTGGCGAAGAGCGCCTTGACGTTGAGGACCAACCCAGCGATGTTCAAAGAGAGATCGGCGATCTTCTTGCGGAACCGGATGGTGTCGTTCAAGTGATTGTTATCCAACCCTTGGATCCAGCGGGCCAGGATCAGGTTCTGGGCGACGGGGTGAATCCCGCCCAGGAAGATGTCGTGGAAGCCCACGAACCCAAAGTCAACATCAGCTATGCCCGCGTTCAGGTTGGGGTAGGCCGGGAAGAAGCAGTCTGCTGGGCTGCCGGCCACGCTGGGCTTGGAAAGCTGCACGCAGTAGCGCACCTGACCATACTGGTTGCGCAGCTCCTCAAACTCGAAGAACGTCGGCGAGAAGATGATCGTATCCTTGATGGTCAGAGCACCCACGGTGGCGCTGATCACGAACGATTGAAACTCAACGCCCAGGAAGGTGAAGACCGTGGTGCTGGTGATGTCCAAGCCGCTGATCGAGAGCGTCAGGATCAGATCGGCCTCAAACTTCACGTCAATGAGGTCGATCTTGTTGATTGGGTCTCCAGAACCGTGCTGCGGGTAGAAGACGATGTCGAGGCTAAAGCTCCCGCTGACAGGGGCAGCGTTTGCTCCCCACGAAAGCGCGCCCACAACCGCGAGCGCACAAGTTAGGGCGAGTAATCTTCTAAACATGTACAGAAACCTCCTTTTTTACTCGGTTTTCAACGTTACGCACGAACGCACGACTGCTGCGGCTTTGTGTGGTTGGCTTTCCCCCGTTTTGGCGATCACCTCCTTTGCAGGTCGTTTTTTGGTGGCTATATTATAGCACTGATCCGTCCCTATGTCAAGAGGGCCACGATCACGGCGACGACACCGGCAAAGACAGCAAATCCCGTGATCAGCAGCGCGTTATTCATCTGCCGTTGCAGCCTTTCGAGCTCCTCGGGGACGACGCCCCCGGAGGAGGCCGCGCGGGCCTGCTGCAGCTCGCTCTTGAGGCTCTGCAGTTGGCTTTGGAGGCTCGCGATCTGCGCGTTGCTCTGGGCGAGCTGCTCCTTAAGAGAGGCGACCTCGGCGCTGCTGTCGCCGGTCGGCCGGCTCTTGAGCGTGGCCACGTCCTGCTCCAGTTTATCTAAAGATTGCACGCGCTCCGAGAGCTTGAAGATCAGATCTTGCAAGACTTTGAGATCCGCGGGCTGGATCTTCTCCGGGTCGTTCTGTAGGTATCTGACGGCCCGGGCGATGAGCACCGCGGCGTCGTAGCGGGTGAGGGCCTTGCTGCCCTGGAACTCCCCGTTGGGCAGCCCGGTGATGATGCCGCGCTCCACCAAGAACTTCAGATCGCTGGCGGCGTAGTGATCTGCTGGGACGTCCACGAAGATCGCGCCGCGCCCTGCGGCAGGCTTCGTTGCGGGCTTCTGTGCGGGCTTTTGGGACGGCTGCTTGGGCTGGCCATCGGCCAATGCTAAGAGCCCCACGCCCACCACCATCAGCCCGATCAGCACGACTTTGAGACTTCTCATGTCTACCTCCCCGAGTTCGTTATGCCCAACCTCCTCGGGTCTTTTTGTCCTGCCTCAAGGGCGTATTGTAGGTTACAGAACTTGAGGCGGTCAAGCCCACCTGTCCATCCCGGAGGGTGATGAGCGCCTCCAACTTTTTGGACAGCGGGATTATAGCGTCGGGGGTCGTGTCTGTCAAGGGGGAGGACGGCCTTGACAAGGGGGAAGTTCGTCCCGTATAATCTTAGCAGAGTCGTGATGAGTCTGCTAAATGTTGGCAAAGGAGTGACGTATGATTCGATTCGATCGTTTTACTGAGAAGGCCCAGGAGGTCTTCCGCGATTCGACTGATCTTCTGGAGAAGTACAAGCACAATCAGCTCGACGTCGAGCATATCTTCTATACGCTTGCGGCGAAGGAGGGCGTGGGGCAAGAGCTTTTGAAAGAGATGGGCGTGCCCATCCCCGGGCTGCTCAAAGATCTTGAGATGCTCCTGACCGAAAAGCCCAGCGTCTCCACGACCGTGGGGCAACAGATCTATATTACGCCCCGCTTGGAGATGCTCGTCAAGTCCGCCCAGCTTGAGGCCGAGCGTCTCAAGGACGAATTCATCGGGATCGAGCATCTGCTCATTGCGATCAGCCAAGACCCAAACACCGCTCTGCGAAGGGTCTTATATAAATATGGCATAACTCCCGAGGCGGTCTATCAGGCGCTCTCGAAGGTGCGCGGCGCCCAGCGCGTGACAGACAGAGAAGCTGAAAGCCGCTATAAAGCGCTCGAGCGATTCTCTATCAATCTCACGGCGCTGGCCCGCGAGGGCAAGCTCGACCCGGTCATCGGGCGCTCGCGCGAGATCCGTCGAGCGGTGCAGATCCTCTCGCGCAGAAAGAAGAACAACCCGGTCTTCATCGGCGAGCCGGGCGTGGGCAAGACGGCCATCGTGGAAGGGCTCGCGCAGCGGATCGTCGCCGGCGACGTCCCCGACAGCCTCAAAGACAAAGAGTTGGTCCAGCTGGACTTGGCCGCGCTCGTCGCGGGCACCAAGTTCCGCGGGGAGTTCGAGGAGCGCCTCAAGGCCGTGATCAACGAGATCGAGAACGCCAAGGGCAAGATTATAGTCTTTATTGACGAGCTGCACACGGTCGTGGGGGCCGGTGCGGCCGAGGGCGCTATTGACGCTTCTAATATCTTGAAGCCCGTCTTGGCCCGCGGCACGTTCCAAGTGATCGGGGCGACGACGCTCGACGAATACAGAGAGCACATCGAGCAAGACCCAGCGCTCGAACGACGCTTCCAAAAAGTCTTAATCGAGGAGCCCTCTGTAGACGAGACGATCGCGATCTTAGAAGGGCTGCGACCGAAGCTCGAGGCGCACCACAACGTCAAGATCACTGATGGGGCCCTGAGGGCTGCAGCGCAGCTTGCGGCGCGCTATATCTCTGACAGATTCCTCCCCGACAAGGCGATAGATCTCCTCGACGAAGCCGCGGCCAAGCTCAGGGTGGATCGCACGTTCGCGCCCGAAGTCCAAGAGATCACAGAGAAAATTCGATTAGTAGAAGGGCGCCGCAAGAACGCCGACCCCAAGACGGCGCAGCAGCTCCAGAAGGAGCTCGAAAAGCTTCAGGCTGAAAAAGCCCGACGCGAGGCCGAGCACGCGCAAAGAGTCCAGCGGGAGCCCATCGTCACTGAGCGGGAGATCGCGGAGACGGTCGCGCTGTGGACGGGCATCCCCGTGGAGCAGATGTTCGAAGAAGAGCGCGAGCGCTTGGCGAAGCTCGAGGAGCGCTTACATCAGAGGGTGATTGACCAGAACGACGCTGTCAGAGCTGTGGCGCAAGCAGTGCGCCGCGCCCGCGCTGGGCTCAAAGACCCGCGGCGCCCCGCAGGGAGCTTCTTGTTCTTAGGCCCGACGGGCGTGGGCAAGACCGAGCTGGCCAAAGCGTTAGCTGAAGCGCTCTTTGGCGACGAGAGCGCGCTCTTGCGCTTCGACATGTCCGAATTTATGGAGCCCCACTCTGTGGCGAAGCTGATCGGCTCCCCACCGGGCTACGTGGGCTACGAAGAAGGGGGTCAACTGACTGAAGCCGTGAGAAGAAAGCCCTACAGAGTCATTCTCTTCGACGAGATCGAAAAAGCCCATCGAGACGTCTTCAATATTCTCTTGCAGGTCCTCGACGACGGGCGGCTCACCGACGGGCATGGGCGCACCGTGGACTTCAAGAACACTATCATTCTGATGACGAGCAATCTCGGCAGCGAGTCTATCGTCTCCAAGACGACGCAGCTGGGCTTTGTGAGCGAGAAGGACGACGCTCACGAGCGCTCCTATCAAGAGATTCGCGAGCGCGTCCTGAGCGAGGTGAAGAGGTTCTTCCGCCCAGAATTTCTCAACAGGCTCGACGGGATCATCGTCTTCCGCCCGCTGTCGAGGGAGAATCTCTTGGAGATCGTCTCGCTGAAGCTCGAAGTGTTGCGCAAGAAGCTGGCCGAGCGGGGAATCGCGCTTGAGGTGAGCGAGGCGGCCAAGGCGCTCCTGGCCGAGAAGGGGTATGACCCGCTCTATGGGGCGCGGCCCTTGCAGCGAGTTATTCAAGAGGAGATCGAGAACGAGCTTGCCATGCAGATCGTCGAGAACAAGCTCAAAGAGGGGGACACGGTGTGCGTAGACGCTCACGACGGACGGCTCACGCTCACGGTCGTCAGCGAGGCCGCCGTCGCGGTATAATAGACTTATGGCTACTCTGGTCACGAAGCGGCGCTTCACCGTCTGGGAGTACCATCGCTTGGCGGAGGCGGGCATTCTCCGTGAGGACGATCGTGTGGAACTCCTCGAGGGGGAGATCTTCGAGATGAGCCCGATCAGCAGTCGTCATGCTAGTTGCGTTACACGATTGAACCATCTCCTGCAAGACCAAGCCAAGGGGCGTGCTATCGTGAGCGTGCAGAATCCGATTCGGCTGAGTGACTATTCGGAGCCGCAACCCGATGTCGCTCTGCTTGTGCCCAGGACGGATTTCTACCGCGATGCCCTCCCGACCCCTAGGGACGTGCTCTTAGTGATCGAAGTTTGCGAGACTTCTGGGGAGTTTGATCGTCACGTCAAGCTCCCCCTCTACGCCAAGGCGGGCATCCCCGAAGTATGGATTGTAGATTTATCTCGCGAGCAGATCGAGGTCTATCGAGATCCCAAGCCTGAGGGGTATCAGCAGAGTCGGATCGTTGGGCGGGGCCAGACCCTCACCGCGCAACTTCTTGCTCTAGAGCTCCCGGTCGCAGAGATCTTGGGCTAAAAGAAGAGCCGAATCACTCCCAGCGTCGCCAGCGTCACCAGGACCCCGGCGAGGCTCACCCCCAGCGCGATCAGCGGAAACGCATATCTGAAGGGAATCCCAAAGACGTGCGCGATCAGCGCCCCTGTCCACGCGCCCGTCGCCGGCAGGGGGATCGCCACAAAGAGCACCAGCGCCACCGCCCCAAACCGCGCGATCAGCGCGCTATGGCGCGCGCGGGTGCGCGCCAAGAGCCAGCTCACCACACGATTCAGCATCGCAGAGCGACGGAGCAGGTCCGTCGCCGGCCCCAAGAGCTTTAACAGAATCGGCACCGGCAGGAGATTCCCCACAACTCCCAGAAGATACGAGCTGATGGGATCAAACCCATAGACCCCCATCGCCACCGGGATCGCCCCGCGCAGCTCGCTGATGGGCAACGCTGCCAGGAGCAGCACCGTCACGATCTCGCGCATGAACTCTATTATATTGCATTTCAGATTGTTAGCTGTATAATAGACCAAAGCGAGCCCGGGAGGGATCACTGTGAAGCTCGCGCTCACCTTCGATGATGTCTTGCTTGTGCCAAAGTACTCGGAGATTCTCCCCCACGAAGTTGACGTCTCGACCAAAGTGACTCGGAATATTACGCTGAAGATTCCCATTCTTAGCGCGGCTATGGACACGGTCACCGAATCCGCTATGGCCATCGCTATGGCCAAGGAGGGGGGCTTGGGGGTCATCCACCGCAATCTCACCCCCGAACAACAAGCCGAGGAAGTCCGCAAGGTGAAGCGCTACGAAGCCGGGGTGATCCGTGACCCCTGGACGCTCACCAAGGAGGAACCCATCGCGCGCGCCCTGCGCCTGATGGCCGAACACAATATCTCTGGGATTCCCATTGTAGACCGCAAGACTGGGGTTTTAGAGGGGCTGATCACCCTCAGGGATCTGCAGGTGCGCGAGGACCTTGACGAGCCCATCGCGCGGCGCATGACCCCCAGAGAGAGGCTTGTCACCGCGCCACCCACGGTCTCCCTCACAGAAGCCAAGAGAATCTTACAAGAGCATCGCATCGAGAAGCTCCCGTTGGTGGACGAGAAGTTCCGCCTGTGCGGCCTCATCACCATGAAAGACATTAAGAAAGCGGAGCAGTTCCCCAACGCGTGTAAAGATAGTCATGGGCGGCTGCTGTGCGGTGCGGCCGTAGGGGTCTCGCTCGACATGGAGCGCGAGGAGCTGCTCATTGAAGCCGGGGTGGACGTCTTGGTGGTGGACACCGCGCACGGCCACAGCTCGCGGGTCATCGAGAAAGTTCGAGCATTGAAGAAGAGATTCTCTATTGACGTGATCGCGGGCAACGTGGCGACCGCGGAGGGGACCAAAGCCCTCATAGACGCCGGGGCCGACGCCGTCAAGGTGGGCATCGGCGGGGGTTCGATCTGCACCACGCGCGTGATCAGCGGGGTGGGGGTGCCGCAGCTGTCGGCGGTGCTCGAGTGCGCCAAGGTCGCCCAGAAGTATCAGATCCCCATCATCTCCGATGGGGGGATTCGCTACTCAGGGGATATCGCCAAGGCGTTGGCCGCAGGAGCTTCCGCGGTGATGATCGGGGGGCTATTGGCGGGCACTGAGGAGGCCCCCGGGGAGGTCTTTACGCTCAAGGGCGAGACGTATAAGACGTATCGAGGGATGGGATCAGTAGGGGCGCTGAAGGCCGCCCCCACGGGGGATCGGCGGTACTTTTGGGATGAGTCCAAGGAGCCGATCGCGGAGGGGATCGAGGGCCGGGTGCGCTATCGCGGCAAGGTCGCTGACGTGCTCTATCAATTAGTTGGGGGTGTCAAGGTCGCTATGGGGTATTGTGGCGCCCCGGATATCCCGACGCTCCAGAGGACAGCGGAGTTCATCCAGATCACGCGAGCGTCGCTCATCGAGAGCCATCCCCACGACGTCCAGATCACTAAAGAGGCCCCAAACTATCGGTTCGGGGACGAGGGGTGAAACTTTCTAAAGGCCTCCCAAGTATAGTATAATAGAGCTAGCTGGTGGGCTAAGGACACCTCCTTCTTTGGACGAGGCGACCCCTAGTATGCGCCTAGCGCATCGGCCGCCAGGGTTTTGCCCCGTCTCCTTGCCTCCGGGAACGGGGATTTTTCCCCAGCGGCTCTCAAGGGGTCGCCCCCCTCCCTCCTACGCCAGACGGGGTGATGCTCCCCCAGCATCACCCCGGCCCTCTCTTTTATGGGGATTTGTCTCTTCTTTGTCGGGCCGATAGAATTACCAAGGGAGTGGGCGATGATCGTCTTTATTCTCGTAGCCGTGATCGGGCTGGTGCTGCTGGTGATCTCGGCGGTCTTTGGGATCTTTGGGGACGATATCGAGGTCGCTCCCGAGGTGGAAGGGGGCGGGCCCCATTTTCTGAGCTTGCGGTCTATTGCGGTCTTTCTGACGGCGTTTGGGACGGTGGGGGCGATCGCCCGATATTATAATCTCTCGGTGATGCTCAGCTCGCTGTGGGGGGTGCTGGCCGGGGTGGCCATGAGCGGGATTTATGTGTTGGCCATGCATCTTGTGCGCTCCCAGGAGGCGAGCTCGCTCATAGAAGATCGGGATCTGATCGGGCTGACCGGGCGGGTGACTGTGGCTATTCCCCCTGATGGGCTTGGGGAGGTGAGCTGCACCGTCAAGGCGCAGCTGGCGCGGCGCTTGGCGCGCTCGGCCAATCGCCAGGCGATCCCCGAGGGGGCTATCGTGCGAATCGTCGAGGTCCACGGGGACGTGGTGATCGTGGAAGCGGTGTAAAGGAGGCGGTATGTTCGGGTTGACGACGTTGCCGGTCTTGCTGGTGCTGGTCGCGTTGATCGTCTTGGTCGTGGTGATGACCGCCGTTCGGAACTATATTAAAGTCCCTCCCAACAAGGTCGCGGTCTTCTATGGGCGCAAGCATCGTCTGCCCGATGGCCGGGTGGTGGGGTTTCGGTTGGTGACCGGGGGCGCGGCCCTCAAGTGGCCGATCGTCGAGAACGTCACGTATCTCGATTTGACGATCTTCCCCATTGATCTGGAAGTCCGCGATATGCCCAACAAGGACGGGGTCTTGGTGAGCGCCCAAGCCGTAGCCAACGTCAAGATTCGCAACGACGAGGAGTCGCTGATCGCCGCTGCCGAGAGATTTCTTGGGCGCAGTTTAGAAGATATCAAGCAGATCGCATATAAGAATCTCGAGGGCCATCTGCGCTCGATCATCGGGCGGCTGACGGTCGAGGAGATCGTGCGCGATCGCGCCAAGTTCAATCAGGAGGTGCTCGCGGAGGCCGCGGCGGACTTGGCCAAGATCGGGCTTGGGGTGGACGTCTTAACGATCCAGAAGATTTGGGATTCTGAAGGGTATATCGAAGCCCTGGGCAAGAGGCGCACGGCCGAAGTCAAGCGCGACGCCCGCATTGGTGAAGCTGAAGCTGAGCGCGAGGCGATCATCAGATCGAGCACGGCGCTGCGCGAGGCCAAGGAGCGCGAGAACGAGAACTTAGCGCTCATCGCTCAGGCCGAGAAGGAGCGCGACGTCAAGAAGGCTCAGTTTGAGGCCGAGGTCCAAGCCCAGCAAGCTAAAGCCCGCCAAGCCGGCCCGCTCGCGGAGGCCATCGCCCGCCAGCAGGTCGTCGAGCAAGAAGTCCAGGTCGAGCTCATTCGCACCAAGAAGCAGATCGAGGTGGCGGAGGCCGAGGCCATCCGGCGCGAGCGGCAACTCTTAGCTGAGGTGATCAAGCCCGCCGAGGCCCAGCGCCAACAGATCATCCTCCAGGCCGAAGCGACCAAACAGAAAGAGATCCTCGAGGCCGAAGGGCGCAAGACGGCGATCATCGTCATTGCCGACGCGGAGAAGCAGAGATTAGCGTTAGAGGGCATCGGCGAGGCTGATGCCATGCGAGCGAAGCTCTTGGCGGAGGCCGAGGGGACGAAGGCGAAGCTCCTGGCGGAGGCGGAGGGGATCAAGGCCAAGCTCTTGGCCGAGGCCGAGGGCGTCAGGGCGAAGCTCCTGGCGGAGGCCGAGGGCGCCCTCAAGAAGGCGGAGGCGTTCGCCAAGTTAGATGAGTCCGCCAAGACGATGCTCATCTTAGAGAGACTGCCCGAGGTGATTCAAGCCTTTGCGCCGGTGGCCGGGGCGGTCGCCGCGCCGTTGGGCAACATTGATAAACTCGTGATGCTCGACAGCGGCTCCCCCAATGGGGCCAACACGCTCAGTCGGCTGGCCAGCGCCGTCCCTACTACGATCTTCCAGATGATCCAGACGGCTCAGGCGTTGGGGCTGGACATCAGCGGGCTGCTGGGCAAGCTGGGGATTAAGGCGTCTCCTGAGGGCCCAAGCCCCACCAAGGAGTAGCCATGCCCGAGGAGGTCTACACTTCGCCGAGTGAGTTCGTCGAGCGCCCAAGCGCCGTGTTGGTGATCGCCTGCAGCAGCAATGCGTTCTTGCCCTACACCCAAGAGTTTTTAGAGAAGCAGCTTGGGCTTGGGCCGGGAGCGTATGATCTGTTAGCGGTGCCCGGCGGGCCGCAGTTTCTGCTGCTGACCGAGTATCTTCCCAAGTTCGCGTGGGTGGGGCAGCGCTGGGTGAAGTTCTTAGTCGAGCGTCACAACTTAAAGAGGGTGATCGCGATCGCGCACGAGGACTGCGCCTGGTACAGTGAGGAGCGCTTCGTCCCGCCGTTTTTGCAGAAGTTTGGGGTGAGGTCTCTGAAGGAGCGCCAGCGCGAAGATTTACGGGAGATCGTGCAGGCGCTGCGCCGTCTGGGGCTGCCCATCACGATCGAGGCGTATTACGCCGAGAAGAGCCCCGACGGGAAGGTGCGGTTTATAAGAGAAGTTTGAATCACGGAACGCACGGAAGAGCCACGGATGACACGGAAGGGGATCTTCATTCCGTGCTTTCCGTGGCTCGTCTCCGTGCCTTCCGTGATTCGGCCCGGCCTACGGCTTGAGGTTATAGAACGTCAAGAGCAGAATGATCTGCTTCTGCGACAGCAAGTTCCGCCCTCTGCTGTTCTTGAGGCTCACGAGTTTGCTCACGGTCTCGATGGGCGCAGCCTTCTTCATGGCTTCGATCGTGCCCTCCCCAAAATCCGGGAAGTGCGCGATGCGCTGCTCCAGCTCCGCCACGGTGATGCTGGTGGGGCGATTGCCGATCTTATAGTACGCCACCAGCGCGCTCGCGATATCCGCGGGGCTTGTCGGCTGTTGCGCCGTCCCCACCAGGACCGTCCCCACAACCCCAAGGGCCAACACCGCCACGACCGTCCGCACGATCTTTGCTCTGTCGAACATTTGGATCGCCTCCTTTGTCGGCCCCTCACCCCTTTCCTCCCCTCTCCCTCGCAGGGGAGAGGGGACGGGGGTGAGGGTGTGAGTTTCTGTTCGACGGCGGGAGTGTAGCAGCCCCGTGCAAACTGGGTGCAAACTCCTCGGTTTGCGGGGAGGGCCAGGGTGAGGTAGAATTTCGAGCCCATATGGGGTAAAGATATATTTCTTTGGGCGCTTTGCGGCCTATCGTGACGGGGAGCTCCTCTCGTGGAGGAACGCCAAGACCCTCGCGCTCCTGAAGATCTTAGCGGGCGAGCGCGGGCGACTCTTCTTGGCTGATGAGCTGATCGAGTATCTGTGGCCAGGCTGCGAGAATCTGCGCAGCGCCGCGTCGAATCTGAGGGGGCGCGTGGCCGAGCTGAGGAAGATCCTCGGGCCCTCTTTTCTTCTCACGCGGCGCGGGGGCTATGCCCTGAGCGCCCAGAGCGACTGTTGGATAGACGCTGAAGAGTTCTCCCATCTGGAGGAGCTTGGGCGGCGCGCCTACCGCCAAGAGAACTACGACGAAGCCATCCGCAGGCTGCAGGAGGCAGTGGCCTTCTATCGCGGGGAGTATCTTGCGGAAGATCGCTATGAGGAGTGGGCCTTGCAGAGGCGCGAGCGCTATCGGGAGCGCTTCGTGGAGGTCTTGGGTCTATTAGCAGACTCTCTGGCGCGGCGGGGGCAGTACGCAAGAGCGTTGGGGTATCTGGAGCGAGCCATCGGCGAAGCCCCTCTGCAGGAGACGCTCTATCGCCAGCTGATGGTCTATGCGTTCTGTGCGGGGGAGCGGGCGCGGGCTTTGGGGGCGTATGAGCGCTGTCGGGCGGTGCTGGAGCGCGAGCTTGGGGAGCGGCCCTCCTCCCAGACGGAGCAGCTGTATAGACAGATTCAGTCCGAGAGGGTTGCTTTTCTTGAGCGCGTCTATCCGAGGGCGGCGCCGCCCAGCCTCCCTGGGGGGATGAGGCGGCCGCCGTTTGTGGGGCGCGCTCGCGAATGGGAGCGGCTTTTCTTGGCGTTGGAGCGGGCGCGCGCTGCCCCTTTTTTCGTGATGCTCTCTGGGGAGGCGGGGGTGGGCAAGACGCGCCTGGGCGAGGAATTTCTGCGCTGGGCGCATACCCAAGGCGTGCAGACCCTCTATGGGCGCTGCTCCGAATTGGAGAGCCCTCTGCCCTGGCAGCCCTGGCGGGAGGCGCTCCGTGGAACTCAGCTGAGCAGAGCGGATCTCCTAGACATTCCCCCCTTGTGGCTGGCGGAGCTTGCCGAGGTTCTTCCGGAGCTGCGCTCTTTGTGTGAGTTCTCCGGGATGGAGCTTCCTGGGGAGTTTCGTCGGTATCGGCTCTTTGAGGCGCTCGCCGCGGTGATTGGGGCGGTAGCGGCTCGTGCCCCCCTGATCGTGATGCTCGATGACTTGCAGTGGGCGGACAGCCACTCCCTTGATTTTCTCTGCTATCTTTTGGAGAAGGGGGTGGGGGTCTTGCTGGTGGGGGCGGCGCGGGCGGAGGAGCTTGGGGGCAAGCTCGATCGGGTGTGCCATCAAGCGGCGCGCTTAGGGCGGCTGGAGGAGATCCCTCTGGGGCGCCTGAGCGAGCAGGAGCTGCAGGAGCTTCTTGAGAAGCTCGCTGACGATCTGGAGGTGCCGAGGGATTTTGGCGGGAGGCTCTATCGGGAGAGCATGGGGAATCCGCTCTTGGCGACCGCGGTGTTGCAGGCGCTCTTTGAGAACGGGGCCTTCACTCCCCAGGGAGGGCGATGGTCTCTGAGAGAGGTGAGGGTGGAGCGAGTGCCTGGTGCGGAAGTCTGGCTGCGGCGGCGGGTGCAGCGGGTGAGCGCGGCGGCGCAGCGGGTCTTCCAGCTTTTGGCATGTGCGGGGCAGCTCGAGCTGGCGGTGATCGAAGCGGCGTGGGAGGGCACCTCAGAGGAGCTCTTGGCGCATCTAGGGGAGTTGATCTCGCAGGGGCTTGTGAGCGAGCGTGGGGGGCGCTATGAGTGTGCGCACGACAAGTTCCGCGAGGTCGTGTACGAGCAGCTTGAGGAGCCGCGGCGGATTTGGCTCCATCGGCGGATTGCGCAGGCGATCGAGCACGTCTATTCAGACCCGCCAGCCGCGGGGCTGGCGGGGCAGGTCGCGCAGCATTATGAGCGGGGTGGGCAGCCCTTGCGAGCGCTGGAGTGGGTGATGCGCGGGGTAGAGGAATGTCAGAGGCGCTATCAGCTTGAGGAGGGCCTGCAGCTTGTGGAGCAAGGGATGCGCTTGCTAGAGAGAGTGGTGGGGCGGCTCAAGGAGAGTGAGCGTGCCGAGAAGGAGTTCAGTCTTCTTGAGAGCAAGTTGGACTTCCAGTGGAAGAGTGGCCAGATCCAAGAGGCCTGGGAGACTGTCACACGATTGGGGGTGCTTGCGGAATCCCTCGATCTTTCGAAGAGGGTCGAAGCGCGGCAATGGCAGGCCCAATGGCTCATCCGTGCTGCCCAGTACGCCAAGGCGCTTGAATGCGCTCAAGAGGCCTATGCGCTCAGCCCCGAAGATTCGATCCTGAGGGCGGTGAGCTTAGATCAGATCGGGCTCATTCATTTCTGCACCGGGGATTATCAAGCAGCTCTACGGTACTATCAGGAAGCTCTGAAGATCTTTCATGGGCGTGATCCTGTGAAGGAGGCCTATGTGCGGAATAGCTGCGCTAACGCCCTCGTCAAGCTGGGCGACTTGAGAGGTGCTCTGGAGCAGTATGCCGCAGCCTTGGAACTCTATCGGGAGGACCAACAGAAAGCAAGCGGTATTCTGAATAATATGGGAGCCGCCTTGCGCTACTTGGGGGAGTATTCCCAGGCTCTGCTTTATCTGGAGCGGGCTTGCAGTATAGATCGAGCGATAGGGAACCGCCTGGGGTTGGGATTCAGTCTCTGTAATTTAGCCCAGGTCTACCGGCTCTTGGGGGCTTTCGCCCAGGCGTTAGATCTGAGCCAGCAAGCTCATCAGATCTTTATCAGTCTTGGGGATCGCTTTGGCCAATGTATGATGGAACGATGGTTGGGGAGCACATATCGGGATTTAGCTCAATATGAGCAATCAGCTCAATACCTCCGGAGGGCTCTGGAAGGTGCCCGCGCTATCGGCGCTCACGCTGAAGAAGGGGAAGCTCTTGTCGAACTTGGGGCAACTCTCTTGAATACTGACCACCTTGACGAAGCCCTCTCCTGTCTCCATCAGGCGCTTGCTCTCAGCCAGCAGCACCAATGGGTGAGAGCGCGTGTCTATACTGTCTTTGCCGAGGCATATCTTGCCCAGAAAGAAGCAGACAAAGCCCTCGAAGCCGCGCAACGCGCCCTCGAGCTGATCGTTCAAGGAGGGTGGAAGGGCGTACCTCTCATCCGTGCGCGGTATCTCCAGTATCGTGCCTTGCATACCCTCAATCGCCCCCAAGCCCCCGAAGCCCTGCGTGCTGCCCAGCAGGAGCTGCTCAAGACAGCAGATCAGATCACCGACCCGTCCCTGCGCACAAGCTTCCTCAACATCCCGCTCCACCGCCAGATCCTCACGGAGCTCGCGCGCGCTTGACGGCCCTCCCCCCCCTCTGCTACCATAAAATGCCATGGACCAGCTCCTCTACCAAGGCAAAGCCAAACAGCTCCTGGCCACCCCCGACCCCCAGACGATCATCGTGCGCTTCACCGACACCGTCACCGCCCTCAACGGCAAGAAACGCGCCACCATCCCCGGCAAAGGGGCACTTGCCGCCCACATCTCTATGCGGCTCTTCGAGCTCCTCTCCACCCAGAATATCCCCACTCACTACATCCGCCAGCTCGATGAGCAGAGCTTCCTCGCCCACAAGGTCCAGATCATCCCCCTGGAGGTCGTGGTGCGCCACTATGCGACCGGCTCGATCACCAAGAGACTGGGAATCCCCAAGGGCAGAGCCTTCCAGCCCCCCTTGGTGGAGTTCTTCTACAAGTCCGACGAGCTGGGCGATCCCCCCCTCTGCGAGGCCCACATCTATGCCCTGGGCCTCGCTACCCCCCACGAGCTGGCCCAGATCGTCTCCCTCGCCCAGAGGGCTGCGGCTCTCTTATCTGACTATGTGGCCCAGCGGGACCTGAAGCTCGTGGATATGAAGTTTGAGTTTGGGCGCACCGCCGCCGGAGCGCTGCTGCTCGCCGATGAGATCTCCCCCGACACGATGCGGCTGTGGGACGCCCGCACCGACGAGAGCCTCGATAAAGACGTGTTCCGTGAAGACAAGGGCGATCTGCTGCGCGCCTACCAGGAGGTCGCGCGCCGCCTGGGGGTGAGGTGAGGTGGGGCTATGAAAGAATTTCTGGTGCGGGTGGTGGTAGAACCCAAGCCGGAGCTGCTCGATCCCCAGGGCCAAGCGGTCGAGCGCGCCCTCAATGAACTGGGGCTGAAGAACGTCTCCCAGACCCGCGTGGGCAAGTGTATTACTTTCAGATTGAAGGCGATCTCCGCATCTCAAGCGCGCCAGCGCGTCACCGAGATCGCCCAGAAATTCTTAGCGAACCCCGTGATCGAGCGCTTCTGCGTGGAGGTGGAGGAGCTGTGAGGGCCGCGGTCGTCGTCTTCCCTGGTTCCAACTGCGATCACGATACGTATTATGTGCTCAAAGAGCTCGTGGGGGTCGAGACAGATCTCTTATGGTATCGCCAGACGCAGCTCGACCGATACGATCTGATCGTGCTGCCGGGGGGATTTTCGTATGGGGACTATCTGCGGGCGGGGGCGATCGCGCGGTTTGCCCCGGTGGTGCAGGCGCTCCCAGAATATATAGAGAAGCAGCGCGGGATCGTGCTGGGGATCTGCAACGGCTTTCAGATCTTAACGGAGGCGGGGCTCTTGCCCGGCGCGCTGGCGCGCAACATCTCCCAAAAATTTATCTGTAAGACCGTCAAGCTGCGCGTCGAGAACAATGCGACCCCGCTGACGCAGCTCTTTCGCTATGGACAGATCATCGAGCTTCCCATCGCCCACGGGGAGGGGCGCTACGTCGCCCCAAAAGATATCATAGAGCGCTTGAAGCGCAACCGTCAGATTCTCTTGACGTATTATGGGGAGAACCCCAACGGCTCGATGGAGAACATCGCGGCGATCATGAATGAGACGGGGACGGTCTTCGGGATGATGCCCCACCCGGAGCGCAATAGCGAAAAGCTCCTTGGGACGGGGGATGGGCTGAAGATCTTCCAAGCGTTAGTGACAAGCTGTCAGCTCTCAGTATGAACGGACTCTCCCAAAGCGAATACGAGACGATCTGCGCGCGTTTGGGGCGCACGCCCAACGAGATCGAGCTGGGGCTGTTTGCCCTCAACTGGTCGGAGCATTGCAGCTACAAGACTTCCAAAAGATTCTTAAAGCTCCTGCCCACGACGGGCCGGAGAGTCGTGCAAGGGCCGGGGGAGAACGCCGGGGTGATAGAGCTTGAGAACGAGTGGTGCGTCGCGTTCAAGGTCGAGAGCCACAATCATCCCTCGGCGGTCGAGCCCTTCAATGGGGCGGCGACGGGGGTCGGCGGGATCATTCGGGACATTCTGAGCATGGGGGCGCGGCCGATCGCGCTCCTCGATTCGTTGCGGTTTGGGGAGCTAAACTCCCCTCCCCGTGTCGGGGAGGGGCCGGGGGAGAGGTCGCGGTCTCTCTTCCTTGGCGTGGTCGCGGGGATCAGTCACTATGGGAACTGTGTGGGGGTTCCCACCGTGGGAGGGGATATTTACTTCGAAGACGCCTACACGGATAACTGCTTGGTGAACGTGATGTGTGTGGGGTTGGTGAAGAGATCTGAGCTGAAGCGGGCGATCGCGGCGGGGGTGGGCAATAAGATTCTCGTAGTCGGGGCGGCGACGGGGCGCGACGGGATCCACGGGGCGACGTTCGCCTCAGAAGATTTAGTCGGTGAGACCGAAGAGCGGCGCCCCAACGTCCAAGTGGGCGATCCGTTCACCGCGAAATCTCTGATCGAAGCGACGTTAGAAGTCTGTCGCTTCCCGGAGCTTATAGGGCTGCAGGACTTGGGGGCTGGGGGGCTCTCTACGGCTCCGGCGGAGATGGCCGCGCGGGGCGGGGTGGGGATCGCCCTCGACATCGAAGAAGTCCCTCTGCGCGATCCCACCATGACCCCGTATGAGATTCTCTTATCAGAGTCGCAAGAGCGCATGGTGCTCTGCGTCAAGGCCGGCAGCGAGCAGAAGTTCTTGAATATCTTCCGAAAGTGGGGCTTAGAGGCTGCCGTCATCGGGGAAGTAATCGCCGAGAGAGTCTACAGAATCCGTCATGAGGGGCGGACGATCGCCGAAGTCCCCATCGAGCTGTTGGTGGGTGGGGTGCCTCAGACGCCGGTGGACCAGGCTTCGCCTGGACCGTACATCTTCGCCGGCCATTGGCCGGCGAAGGCGAACAGTCCAGACGAAGTCTGGTGGCCTGAGCGGCTCAAGGCGCTCCTGCGCTCCCCCACGATCGCTTCGAAAAGATGGGTCTGGGAGCAGTACGATCACACGGTGCAGACCAACACGGTGATCGGCCCTGGGGCGCACGATGCTGCGCTCTTGCGAGTCAAGGGGGAGCGCTTCGGGATAGCGGTGACGATGGGGGGCAACGGGCGGTATTGTCAGCTTGACCCTTATGAGGGGGGTGTTAGGGTCGTCTGCGAAGCTGTCCATAATCTTGTGAGCGTGGGGGCTGAGCCCCTGGGGATCACGGATTGTCTCAACTTCGCCAACCCCACGGACCCTGAAGTCCTGTGGTCCTTCGAGCAGGTGATCCGGGGGATGGCCCAAGCGGCTCAGACGTTCGAGCTGCCGTTTGTCTCGGGGAACGTGAGCTTCTACAATCAGTCTGAAAGGCGCAAGATCTATCCCACGCCCATCGTGGGGATGGTGGGGCTCCTCAGGGATCTTGAAAGAAGAGTCCCGATGGGGTTTCAGCGCGAGGGGGATCTGATCTATCTTGTGGGGAAGCTGTCGGGGGCAGTCGGGGGGAGCGAGTTTCTCAAAGTCTTCTATAATTTCGTTGGGGGAGAGCTGGAGAAGACGGACTTGGCGCTCGAAGTCGCAGTGACCAAGGCGCTGTTGGAGGCGGCGCGGCGCGGGCTGATCGCCAGCGCCCACGACGTCTCTGATGGGGGGCTGCTGGTCGCTCTCGCGGAGAAGAGTTTTGCCAAGGGGCTTGGGGCGCGCGTGGAGATCGAAGATCTCTCAGAAGAATATCTCTTCGGGGAGTGGCCGACGCGGTTTGTCGTCACTGTGCATCCCGAGCACGACCGTGAGTTCAGGGAGCTCTTGGGTTCCTTGCCCCATAGACGTCTGGGCACGGTCGGGGGGAGCGAGCTTGAGCTAGGGGGGCGGAGCGTTCCCATAGAAGAGCTGTATCGCATCTATGAGTCAGCGCTGCCGGAGAGCTTACGATGAAACTCAAAGAAGAGTGCGGGCTCTTTGCGATCTACAGCGAGTCTTCGGAGATCGCTGATTCTTTACAGTTGGGGCTCTTTGCCCTGCAGCACCGCGGCCAAGAGGCCGCCGGATTTGCGATCTCCGACGGGCGAGAGCTGCGCTGCTATAAAGACCTAGGGCTCGTCCAAGAGGTCTTCGCCAAGGGGAACGTCTCGCGCCTGCGGGGACACATCGGCATCGCCCACACGCGATACTCGACCCACGGGGAGAGCGCGCGCGCCGAGAACGCTCAGCCCTTTGTATTATGGAGAGAAGGGCGATGGGTCGCCTTGGCCCACAACGGGAATCTCTCGAATGCGTCGCAGCTGCGAGGCGAGCTTGAGGCCCTTGGGGTCTCCTTCCAGAGCACCTCGGACACGGAGAGCTTACTCCATCTCTATCTGCGCGCGCGCGGGACGACTCCCCAAGAGAAGTTCCACGAGCTCTCTGAGAGAGTATTGGGGGCGTACTCGGTGGTGATGATTGACGGGGAGAAGCTGATTGCGGCGCGGGACCCCTTTGGGTTCCGTCCGCTGGTGCTTGGAGCGAGGGGGCGTGACATCTGCATCGCTTCGGAGACGGCGGCGTTTGATATTGTGGGAGCCCAGTATCTTCGGGAGATCGAGCCGGGAGAAGTTTTGATCATAGATCGAGATGGGCTGCGCTCGGCGCGCTTTGGGGCGCGGCTGCCTCGCAGGGCATGCATCTTCGAGCTGATCTACTTTGCCCGGCCCGATAGCGCGCTCTTTGGGCACAGCGTCTATGAGTTTCGCAAGCGCTGTGGGGCGCTCTTGGCTCAGAAGGAGACGCACGAGATAGACATCGTCGTGCCCGTGCCCGATTCGGGGCTGCCAGCGGCGCTGGGGTATTCGCGTCAGTTGAACAAGCCCTTGGAGTTCGGGCTCATTCGCAGTCACTATGTGGGGCGGAGTTTTATTGAGCCCTCTCAAGAGTCGCGGGTGCACAAGGTGCGGATGAAGCTGCTGCCGCTGCGGGAGGTCTTGCAAGGCCGTCGTGTGGCGCTCGTGGACGACTCGATCGTGCGGGGGACGACCTCGCGCGCGATCGTGCACGTGTTGCGAGAGTTTGGGGCCAAGGAAGTGCACGTGAGGATCGCGTCGCCGCCCTTGATCTCGCCGTGCTACTTTGGGATTGACATGCCCACGCGGGAGGAGCTTGTGGCCTCAAGCCGCACGATCCCACAGATCGCGCGGTTTTTGGGAGCGGATTCCCTTGTATATTTGACGGTCGAGGAATTGCAGCAGTGCGTAGGGGATTCTGAGAACTTCTGCACGGCATGTTTTACGGGTCAGTACCCACAGGGGAGCTTGCCTACGGATCTTCCTGCGTTCACCCATGCGATACCGTGACGCCGGGGTAGACATAGACCAAGCTGATAGACTCGTCCAGCTCATCAGAGAACTCAATACGAGGGGTCGAGAGCAGATCGGCCCGTTTGCTGGGATATTCGAGCTCGCTTGGGTTCTGAGAGACTATCGCGACCCACTGCTGGTGAGCTCCACCGACGGCATCGGCACCAAGACGCGCATCGCTCTCGAGTGCAGAAAATTTGACGGCTTGGGGCAAGATCTCGTGGCCATGAACGTCAACGATATAGTCTGTCTTGGGGCCAAGCCCCTCTTCTTCTTAGATTATTACGCGACGGCCCGGCTCGATCTTGAAGTGAGCCGAGAGATCTTCTCTGGGCTGGTGCGGGCGTGTGCGGAGGCGGGCTGCGTGCTCATTGGTGGGGAGACGGCGCAGCTGCCCGATCTCTTTGTACGCTCTGACGAGATCGAGCTTGTCGGCTTTGTGGTGGGGGTGGCGGAGCGTTCAAAGATTCCCGACCCTCAGCGAGTTCAGCCAGGGGACGTCTTGATTGGGCTTGCGGCAAGCGGGCCACACTGCAACGGGTTCTCGCTCATCCGAAAGATCATCGAGCAGGAGAAGCTCGATCTAAGAAAGACTTACCCCCAAGCTGGCGATGGTCCCTTGGGGGAGCTATTGCTTAAGCCGATGCCAATCTATTCAAAGATAGTCTTGCAGCTCTTTGAGAAGTTTTCAGTGAAGGGCGCGGCGCACATTACCGGGGGCGGGATTGCGGGAAATCTCGTGCGAGCCTTGCATGACGGAGTAGACGCGGTCATACACACGAGGAGCTGGCCGATCCCAAAGCTCTTTCGGGCGCTGCAAGAGTGGGGAGAAGTCCCTGAGGACGAGCTGTGGAAGGTCTTCAACATGGGGCTGGGGTTCATGCTCATCCTTCCAGAGGGGCAAGCCCAGGAAGCGCTGCGATTCTTAGAGGGCCAAGGGGAGCGGGCCTACCAAGTCGGGGAGATCGTGCCGGGCCGCGGGCAGGTCATACTGCGATAGACGCTCTTGACATCGCCCACACTTTGTGTCATAATGCTGCTGTGAATACCCGCAAGGGCCGCAAGCTCGTGCTCCTGCTGCTCCGTGCCTGAGGGCACGGAGACTACCCCGTTTGCTTCTCTCCCGCACTTTGGCGACAATACTCTCAACGCTTCTGCAAGCGAGGTGCATAGACTATGCCAAGGATCGCTCAATACAACTTCAAGAAGATCGAACAGCGCTGGAAGGACTTCTGGGATCAACGGGGATTCTTCAAAGTCGACACGTATAACCCCGGCAAGAAGTTCTACTATCTCAATATGTTCCCCTACCCGTCGGGGGTGCTCCACGTCGGCCACGGGAGAAACTATATCATTGGGGACGCGTTCGCCCGCTACAAGAAGATGCAAGGCTTCAACGTCCTCAATCCTATGGGGTTCGATGCGTTTGGGCTACCCGCGGAGAACGCCGCCATCGAACATCAGACCCACCCCAGAGACTGGACCATCGCCAACATCGAAGCGATGAAGAGGCAATTCCGAGAGTGGGGCATCGTCTACGACTGGGACCGCGAGATCAGAACCTGCGAGCCCGAGTACTACAAATGGAACCAATGGTTCTTCTTGCAATTGTACAAGAGGGGGTTGGCGTATCGCGCCGACGCCCTCGCCAACTGGTGCCCCGGCTGCCAAACGGTCTTGGCCAACGAGCAAGTCATTGACGGGCGCTGCGAGCGCTGCGACTCCCCAGTCGAAAAGCGCAAGCTCACCCAATGGTTCTTTAAGATCACCGCGTACGCCGAGCAGTTACTGAAAGATTTGGAGAAGCTAGAGCACTGGCCGGAGCGCGTCAAGAAGATGCAATATAACTGGATCGGGCGCAGCGAGGGCGTGGAGATCGACTTCGATATCGAGGGCTCCCCCAAGAAGCTGCGCGTCTTCACGACCCGCCCGGACACGATCTTCGGGGTGACGTTCATGGCCATAGCGCCGGAGCACCCGTTGGTCGAGGAGTTTCTCGCGTCCGAAACAGATGACAGAAAAGCCCAGATGGAGGCGTTCGTGCAGCGCGCCCTCCAGCAAGGGGAGATCGCTCGCGGCGCCGTGACCGTGGAGAAAGAGGGCTTCTTTACGGGACATTATGCGATCAACCCCATCAACGGCGAAAGAGTCCCCATCTATATCGCCAACTATGTCTTGATGGAGTACGGCACCGGGGCGATCATGGGGGTGCCGGCTCATGATGCTCGCGACTTTGAGTTCGCGCAAAAGTACGGGCTGGAGATCCGCCAAGTCATTGATGGCAGTGTTCTCCCCCAAGCTTTGAGAGATGAAGAGCGTTGGGAGTCTGAGGGCGGCCCGGCCGCCCCACCGCCGCTCCCTTACGAGGGTGAAGGGCGGCTCATCAACTCCGGGGAATTCACGGGGCTGACGAGTGAAGAGGCCTTCCGCAAGATCGGGGAATTCTTAGAAGCTCGTGGGCTGGGGCGCTTCGCGGTGAAGTACAAGCTGCGGGACTGGTGTATCAGCCGCCAGCGCTACTGGGGCACGCCCATCCCCATGATCCACTGTGAGCGGTGCGGGATCGTCCCCGTCCCCGAAAGCGAGCTGCCCGTCAAGCTCCCCGACGTGCCGTTCATCGGCAAGAAGGGTTTAGCGGAGATCCCACAGTTCTATCGGACGACGTGCCCCCAGTGCAAGGGCCCAGCGAAGCGCGACACCGACACCATGGATACGTTCGTGGATTCGAGTTGGTACTTCTTGCGGTTCATCTCGCCGCATGATGATACGCGCCCCTTCGATCCCGAAGCTGTCAATAGATGGCTTCCCGTCGATCAGTACGTGGGGGGTGTGGAGCACGCGATCCTGCACTTGCTCTACTCGCGCTTCTTCACGAAGGTCTTGCGTGATATGGGCTTGGTGAACTTTGATGAGCCATTTGCTCGGCTGTTCACCCAGGGGATAATTGAGCATCTGGCGTATCGGTGTCCCAAGCACAACTGGATTCACCCGAACGAGGTGCAAGAGGGGAACAGATGCCCCCACTGCGGGCAAGAGCTCAAGGTCGAGCTCGCCAAGATGTCCAAGTCCAAGCGCAACACGATCTCCCCTCAAGATGTGATAGATCAATACGGGGCGGACACCGAGAGGCTCTACACGCTCTTCATGGGGCCGCCGGAGAAAGATATCGAGTGGACCGATGAGGGCGTGCGCGGGAGCTTTCGGTTCTTAAATAGAGTCTGGAACTTGGTGCTCTCGCAGGCGCGCAAGCTCGCCGACGCCGGGGAGCCCAATCCGACGCAGTTCACCGCGCGCGAGAAGAAGGTCTGGCAGAAGCTCCACCAGACGATCAAATCCGTCACCGAAGACATCGAGGGCTTTCACTTCAATACGGCCGTCTCGGCGATCATGGAGCTGACCAATGAGCTGACAGACTACGTCACGGAGACGAAGAAGATCAACAAGGCGCTGGTCAAGCGCGCGTTAGAAGACCTCGTCTTGCTCTTGTCGCCGTTTACGCCGTTCATCTGTGAGGAGCTGTGGCGGCGCTTGGGCCATGAGGATGCGATCTTGGAGCAGCGCTGGCCGACGTATGACCCGCAAGCGTTGCACGCGGCCGAGCGCGAGATCGTCATCCAGATCAACGGGAAGGTGCGGGATCGCATGGTCGTCCCCGCTGAGATTAGTGAGGACCGTGCGGAGCTTGAGCGACGCGCTCTCGCCCAGATCCAGTCGCGCGTGAACGAGAAAAAGATCGTCAAGGTGATCGTGGTGCCGGGGCGGCTGGTCAACGTCGTGGTCAAGGAGTAAGATTACGACGAGGAGGTGTGCATACGATGAGGAGAGTGGTGCTCGGAGCAGCCGTGGTCAGCCTGGTGGCAGTGCTGGGCTGGGGATTGGCTTCGCCGCATGTGCAGGAGCAACCCCCGTTGGAGATCCCCCTCTACGAAGGGGCGCGGATTGATTGGACGGTGCACTTGACCACGCAGGAGCTCTCCAAGCAGTTCGAGGCGTGGGTGCAGGAGCTGGCGATGCTCACTGTCGCGGGGTATAGAATTGAGGGCGAGCGTGCTGAGGAGATCTTAAACTTCTACGATCAGGCGCTCAAGGGCTGGCGACAGATCCTGTGGGCGCAGCCATCTGAATCCGGCGGGGTGCGCCTCTTTGCCCAGGGGCGCGGCTATCTCTCAGTCATAGTCTCGAAGAAGTACGAAGCGACGGATCTCGTTCTCGCGACCGCGCAAGCCGAGGAGGCTCCCCTGGAAGTCCCGATCGTGGAGGGCGCGGAGCTCCAGTGGCAGCTGGTGCTCACGAAAGATGATCTCTTGGAGCTGCTCAAGCGATGGTTTAAAGAGATGAGCACCACTCCTCCAAATATGACATTGCGGCTCGCTCCTACTCCTGAGCGTTCACTACAGGAGTCTCTGGTATGGCTGGGCTGGCTGGGGGTTGATGCGCTCTTTCGGCTGATGCGAGATTTCTCGGAGCTGAGCATCATCGGCTACCGAGTGGAAGGAGCCACAGCGCTGGAGGTGCTCGCCTTCTACGAACAGAAATTTGCGGGCTGGCGGCGCAACCTCTGGATCAAGCCTGAAGAGTCCGGGAGCGTGCGTCTCTTTACCCGCAGCGATGAGCAGGGGCTGGCCGAGCTGGCTGCCGTAGCAACGATGGGCTTGCAAGACGCAACCGCGATCGTGCTGCACGCGCGGCGCTAGGCTCTAGCGTCTTGAGTACCTCCCCATCAGCTCTGCTTGGGCGAGGATGTGCCCCTCCATCGCCTTGAGAAGCTCTTCTTTCGTGGCTCCGGCGGCGAGGCTCAGCACGGTGTCGAGCGCGTAGAGCTTAAAGAAGTAGCGATGGGTGCCGCTGGGCGGGCACGGCCCGCCATATCCAACTCTGCGCCAGCTGTTGCGTCCTTGGCGGCTGCCATCGGGAAGATCAGCATCCTTGGGAATGCCCTCAGACAGCCCGCGCGCCGTCGCGGGAATATTATAGATCACCCAATGGACCCAGGTGCCCATCGGGGCGTCGGGGTCGTCCATGATGAGCGCGAAGCTCTGGGTCTTCTCTGGGGGCTCGCTCCAGCGGAGCGGCGGCGAGATGTCCTTCCCATCGCACGTGTACTCTTTGGGGATCATCGCTCCGTGAGTGAACGCCGAGCTTGTGAGAGTCATCGCCAACCCTCCTTTCGGTTGAGTAGTCTGTTTGCTTGAGCATCCCGTCAGAATCGCGCCCACGATCATAAGAACGATCACGTATCTCATGGCTGTGACTGAGCGCTCAAGAGGATCTCTGTCGCGGCCACGGCGACAGCGATCGCGTTCTGTTCGGCTCTCTGAAGGTTTTCCGGGGTGATGGCTTCGTGTGTCGGCGTGTCGACCACGCCGCAGACGCATCCGGCGCGCAGCCCCAACGCGCTGCACATCGTCAAGAGCGTCGCGGCCTCCATCTCGTAGTTGAGCACGCCCAAGCGCTCCCATTCCCTCTTGGTCCCGCGCAGATCTCTGATAATATACGAGCTGAACGAGTCGGAGCGCTCTTGGCCAGGGTAGAACGTCGCTGATGAACACGTGATCCCCAGGTGAGAGGGGATCTTGAGTTTTCGCGCAGCCTGGACGAGCGCCCATACGATCTCGTAATCAGCGACAGCGGGGTACTCTATGGGCGCATAGTGCGAGGAAGCCCCATCGAGCCGCACTGCCCCTGTCGTGATGACCACGTCGCCAATATTGAGAGAGGGCTGGATGGCCCCGCTCGTCCCCACGCGAATGAAGATCTTTACACCAAGCTGGGCTAGCTCTTCGACAGCGATCGCTGTCGAGGGCCCGCCGATCCCCGTCGACGTGATCACGACGGGAGTATCTCCGATAGAGCCCAACCACGTGCAAAACTCCCGATGGAACGCCACAAAGCGCCCATTCTCGATGGGGCGTGTGGCGGCGATCTTCTCGACTCTGGCGGGATCGCCGGGGAGGAGGGCGAGCGGCGCTCCCGCAATCTCCCTCTCGCTCACGCCGAGATGGTAAACGCGCGGCATCGTTCCTCCTCCCCCGGCGACTTTCCTATCGGCCCTTAGAGACGAGTTGCTTGAACTTTCGACCGGCTTTGAATTTGGGCACGCGCTTGGCCGGGACGTCTATGGGTTGGCGCGTGCGCGGGTTGAAGCGTCGGGCCGCCTTGCGTACCACCGCTTGGAATGTCCCAAACCGCGCTAAAGTCACCGATTCCCCACGGGCGACGGCGTCCATAATAGCATTGAGGGCGGCGTCCAGGGCCCGCTTGGCGGCGGTCTTCGAGGGGAGCTTGGCTTGCTTGGTCACCAGCTCCACCAAATCGCTCTTGTTCATCGGTTCTCACCCCCTCTCTTTTTGTGTTTGTGGATTTTTATTATAAACAATCCCCAGGGGCGTTGGCCAATTGCTCCCTTCCTGCACGATGGGTATACTCATCGTATGAGGAAAACACAATTTGTCAGCGATCTTGAAGGCCCGCTGACGCTCAACGATAACGCGTTCGAGCTGACGGCGCACTTCCTCCCGCAGGGGGCGCACTTCTTCGCCCTCATGAGCCGTTACGATGATATCTTGGCTGACATCGTCAAGCGCTCAGGGTACAGAGCGGGCACCACCCTCGCGCTCATCGTGCCCTTTCTGAAGGCGTTTGGGCTGCGCGATCGCGATCTCCACGAGTTCTCCCGCAGCAGTATAAGACTTGTCCCTGGGGCTTTGGAGGCCCTCCAGCGCATCCGCGCGCAGATGCCAGCGTTCATCATTAGTACAAGCTACGAGCCCTACGTGCGCGCCGTCTGCGAAGCCCTTCAGTTTCCCTTCGAAAACGCGTACTGTACGAAGATATCTCTCGATGCGTACGCGCTCTCGGAGGAGGAGCGCCAGGAGCTGCTCACTCTGTACGATCAGATCGTCCAGCGCAAAGAGATTTCCTCTGGGGTCCAGAGCGTAGACGAGCTTTCAGGAGAAGATCGCCAGACTCTAGAGCTTTTGGATCATATCTTTTGGGAGCGCGTGTGGGGGATGGAGATCGGGCGCGTCTTGCGCGAGGTGCAGCCCATCGGCGGCCCGGAGAAAGCCCGCGCCCTGCGCGAGATCTCCGAGCGCACGGGGATCTCTCTCGCGCAGACGATCTACGTCGGCGACAGCATCACTGATGTCGAGGCGCTCGCGTTGGTTCGTCAGGCGGGGGGCTTGGCGGTGGCGTTCAACGGGAATCGCTATGCGCTCAGGGCTGCTGAGCTTGGGTGTATCAGCTCTGATGCGCTGATCTTGGCGGAGATCGCCGAGGCGTTCCAGGCTTCGCCTGCCAGGCTTCGCCTGGACCGGACAGCTTCGCCGGCCAATGGCCGGCGAAGGCGCACAGTCCAGACGAAGTCTGGCATAGATGAAGCCTTCATCCACCAGAGCGAGCAGATGCGCCGACGACTCCGAGGCGAGCAGATCGGGGGCTTAGGATGAAAAGATTTCAGTTTGGGATTCTCACCTCGCTGCACGATGACGATGCCGTGACGCTGCTGCGCGCTCTCGACGGCGCTCTTGCGTCTGGGCAGATCAACGCTGAGGTTCCATGCGTGCTTTGCAACGTTCCGGAGCACCCTTCAGATACAGAGCTGGCGCGGCGCGTCGAGGCCGTGAAAGCACTTCACTCTCTCAGGAGATTGATCTTCTTTCCGTCGCGGGAGTTTGCGCCGGAGCTGCGCGAGCAATCGCGCGCGCGCTGGCGCGCCGAGCACGACCGCGCGCTCTTGCAGCTTCTGCCCCAGGGGGTGAGGCTCTATCTCTCGGTGGGGTATATGCAGATTCTCAGCGCTGAAATTCTCAATGCTTTGGATGTGCTCAATCTCCACCCGGCCATCCCGCAGATCGGCCCTATCGGCATGTGGCCCAAGGTGATGGAGGAGCAGGCCCTGCGCCCCTTGCCCTATCTGTTGGCTGTTCCCCATGAGAAGCTTGCTCAAGAGATCCCCGAGATTATGAGCATTAGCTATCTCAAAGCTGGAGGGATGCTGCACATTGCGACGGAGCAGACGGATCGTGGGCCGGTCATCTCCTGGTATGAGTTTCCGCTCAGCTCGGAGAGACTCAAAGAGCTTTGGATTGCCGTGACGGCGCGGGTGCGCGCGGAGGGTCTTGAGCGCGTGCGGCGCGAGCCCATCTGGAAGGAGCTTGTCCATCAGATCCGTCGGGAGCAATTTCAGTACGAGACGCCGCTGATGCTGCTGACGCTCGCGAAGCTCTCTGCGGGGCTGTGGGAGATCAGAGAGAGAACTCTTTATATTGACGGGCAGCCCTATCCTCACGGGTACTGTCTCAATCAAGAGATCGCGAGGTTCTAAGCTGTAAAGACGATACTATCTTTAGCAGCTTCTTGGAGAAAGAGCCATTCGCCACGCTCCCATTCCTCAGGAGTGACCCCGATGGCTTCGATGGGCTCCAAGATGCGCGCGGCAGCGACCCCCAAAAGCTCTAGCCGCTCCCGCACATCCTTCTTGGCAAAATCTTTCGAGATCACAATAAGATCAATATCGCTCCCGTAGGCGCTGTCGCCATGCGCTTGAGACCCGAAGAGAATAAACCGTTCAGGATGGATACCCATTGCCATCAGTTGCTTTTTGAAGCGTTCAATTATGCGGGCAATTGCTTCTTGAGCCATTGGAGCACCTCATCTGTTGCGCGCAGATATTCTTGGGCTACGCGGCGCGGATAGGCTTTCACTACTCTCTGCAAGTCCTCCGGGTAACGCGTGATGACGCTGGCATCGTTGAGCTTTCCGATAAAGTCTAGCAAATCTTGGGGCAAACGCAAATGAAGCTCTTTGACAAAGAACAATAAGTTATGCGTCTTGGGTGGAAACTTTCCCATAAGCTCCCGGTAAAGCCCTTTCAGCACCTTCTCGATAGCGAGATGACACATGAATATACAGTAGACATATCGCCGAGATCGGAACATGGCGTGTGCTGTTTCTCGGTCGTAGTCAGCCATCTCCAACCATTTCTTAGTCTGTTCTTTCACAACGCACCGCCTACTGTCTCAACCGCGAGATCGTGAACCGTCCGCCCATCTGACTTATTGCTGCACGCGCTAGCTGTGCCCCTAGCTCAGCACACTCGCGGATATCGCGCTCCTCGAAGAGTCCATAGAGAAAGCCCGCCGCGAACGCATCCCCCGCGCCAGTTGTGTCTACGGCTCTCTTCACGCGCGGCGCCTCTAGGCGATGCGCTCTCTTCCCGTCGGTCACGTAGCTGCCTTCGGCCCCCAACGTCACCACGATGATCTGTGCGCCAGCTTTGAGCAACGTGCGCGCCCCAACGGAGAGATCGTCCGTGTGCGTGAGCAGCTCAAATTCTCTGCGATTGAGGAAGAGCACGTGCGCTCTCTTCAAGACGGGATAGAGCACGCGCAAGCCCCGGCGAGCTAAGAGCGCCCCCGGCGCAAAACTCACGAGAGTCTTCGAAGGGAGAGCGCGCACCAGCTCACACTGAATAGCCCATTGCTCTTGCCCCACAAATGACGCCAGATGCACACACCATGTCCGGGCAACGTAGCTGAGATCTATGTCGGCTTTCCGCAAGAGACTGTTAGCCCCTGGCTCGATGTAGAGCGTGCGGCGGCCTTGGGCATCGATAAACCCCAGCGCGCGCCCCGTCTTCGCCTTGGGCTTGATGACGATCCCTGACGTGTCCACACCAACGCTGCGAAAGCTCTCTAAGAGAACTCTTCCCGCGTCGTCATCGCCCACGGCGCCGAGAAAGCCCACACGCAGCCCAAGCTGCGCTAACGCATACATAGTGTTCGCTGCCGAGCCCCCAGGATAAGCCCCGGCAAACGAAACTTCTCCCTCGTCATCATCGAGCAATCGCTCGACTCGATAGAGCTCATCGAGATTGAGTGCCCCAAATCCCACAGCATCAAACGCGCGCATCCCTCTATTGTACACACTTTGACAAGTCGCGCCGACGTGCAGTAAGCTAAACCGTGATCCCTATGAGACCGAAAGCGTTGCTCTCTGTCAGCGATAAGACGAATATAGCTGAGCTGGCGCGCGGGCTTGTGGAATTGGGCTGGGAGATCGTCTCGACTGGGGGCACAGCCAAGTTTTTGAGCGAGCGCAAGATTCCCGTCACGCCCATCGAGTCTGTGACGGGGTTTCCTGAGATTTTGAGCGGGCGCGTCAAGACCCTTCACCCCAAAATATTCGGCGGGATTCTCGCCCTCAGAGATGACCCCAAGCACCAGAGCGAGCTTGCCGCCCAAGCCATCCCAAAGATAGACTTAGTGTGCGTCAACTTCTATCCGTTCGTGGAAGCTGCGAAGAAGCCCAATCTCACAGAAGCCCAGCTCATCGAGGAGATAGACATTGGCGGGCCGTCGCTGGTGCGCGCGGCCGCGAAGAATTTTCAGCACGTCATCGTGCTCACCGATCCGTCAGATTATGAGACGGTTTTGGATGAGCTACGGCAGGGCGGCGTCTCAGAGGTGACGCGACGGCGTTTAGCATTGAAAGCGTTTGCTAAAGTTGCTGAGCTCGACATCGCGATCTATCAGACGTTGCAAGAGCGATGGGTTCTGACCCCTCATCCCTCTCTCCCCTCTCCCTCACAGGGGAGAGGGGATGGGGGTGAGGGTGAGAGGCTCTTCTTAGCGTACACGAAAGCCCAAGAGCTGCGCTACGGGGAGAATCCCCATCAGAGAGCGGCGCTCTACCGGAACGCGCTTGCGCCAGGGCTCTCTTCGCAGATTGAAGTGCTGTGGGGCAAGGAGCTCTCTTATAACAATTGGTTGGACACGGAGTCGGCGCTGGCGCTTCTGGGCGAGTTGGCTCCCCCAGCGTGCGTGATCATCAAGCACAACAATCCCTGTGGAGTCGCGCGCGGCAAGACTCTTTTGGAAGCCTACGAGCGCGCCCTCGAATGTGACCCCGTCTCGGCGTTTGGGGGGATCGTGGCGCTCAATCAAACTGTAAACAGAAAGCTCGCTGAGAAGCTCAATGAGATCTTCTTAGAGATCGTCGTGGCGCCCGATTTTGCGCCCGACGCGCTGCCCATCTTGCAGCAGAAGAAAGATCGCCGGCTCTTGCGCTATAGAGAGCTGCGCTTCCCCAAGGAGACGCTACGCTTTCTCGGTGGGGACCTGCTCGTCCAAGATGCGGATACTATCGTCATTCAAGAGAATAGTTGGAAGGTGCTCGACGATGTCGCGCTCTCGGAGGCAGAGCGGCGCGATCTGATCTTCGCTTTTACGGTCTGCAAGCACGTCAAGTCCAACGCCATTGTCGTCGCTAAGAATGAAGCGACGCTGGGGATCGGGGCGGGGCAGACCAACCGAGTCGGCGCGGCGCGGATCGCTCTTGCGCAAGCTGGGGAGAGAGCTCGCGGCGCGGTGCTCGCTTCCGATGGGTTCTTCCCGTTCCCAGACACGGTAGAGCTCGCCGCGCAGTACGGGATCGCGGCGATCATTCAGCCGGGCGGCTCGGTGCGCGACCCCGAAGTCTTCGAAGCCGCTCGCAAGCACAAGATCACGATGGTGCTGACGGGGGTGCGGCATTTCCGACATTGAACCTAACCCCCTAGCCCCCTTCCCGGCACGGGAAGGGGGAACTCCCCTCTCCGTGCCGGGGAGGGGCTGGGTGAGGGGTTATGATGAAAAAACTGAGAGCGATCTTCTTCGATCTTGACGAGACGCTGTTAGACACGTCGGGCTGTCGGCCTCCGGCGGTCGAAGCGAGTTTTCGCGTCGCGGCCCGGGCTTACCCTTGGCTTGAGTTCGAAGCATGGCGCAGGGCTTCTGAAGAGGTCAAGGCCGAGATGCACGATCTCTGGCTCAATTCACCCAACTCTGGGGCGGAGCTGTTGCGCGAGGGGTCGTATCGCATCTTAAAAAAGCTGGGCATAGACGATAGAGAGCTCGCAGCTCGAGCGAGCCAGGCGTACTATCGGACGTGGGTGAGCCATCTGAAGCTCTTTTCGGAGGTGCCGGAGGTGCTGGCGGCGTTGCGCGGACGATTCCGGTTGGGGATAATCAGCAACGGGCCGAGCGACCTCCAGAGATATAAATTAAAGCTTTTTGATCTAGAACGCGAGTTCGACCCCATCGTGATCTCTGGAGAGATCGGAGTAGCCAAGCCGGACCAAAAGATTTTTCGCTATGCGCTAGAGCGTGCGGGCGTGTCTCCCGAAGAAGCGCTCTATGTTGGGGACTCGCCGGTCTACGACATCGTTGGGGCCAAGGGCGCAGGCATGATGATGGCGTGGGTGAATCGTGCCAAGACGCCGCTAGAGAATCTTGATCCGGGGCCAGATTACACGATGAATGATCTGCGAGAGCTCTTAGAGATCGAATCACGGAAGGCGCAGAAATAGCGACGGAAAGCACTGATATGAAGATTCTCTTGATCGGTTCCGGCGGACGCGAGCACGCTTTAGCATGGGGGCTCGCACGGTCTCAAAAGCTCTCTAAGCTCTACGTTGCCCCCGGCAACGCCGGCACAGCCCAGCTCGGCGAAAATATCCCCATCGGCACAGAGAATCTTTCTGATCTCGTTCAGTTTGCTCGCAGAGAACAGATCGATCTGACCGTCGTCGGCCCCGAAGCCCCCATCGTCGCTGGCATCCGCGATCTGTTCGAGAGAGAGCATCTGAGAATCGTCGCGCCCACTCAGAAAGCGTCGTTTCTAGAGGGCAGCAAAGTCCAAGCGAAAGCTTTCATGAGCAGACACGGCATCCCCACAGCTCGCCATGCGAGCTTCGAGAGCTTCGAGGACGCCAAAAGATTCGCGCGCACGATGCCGCTTCCAATTGTTATCAAAGCTGATGGGCTTGCTGCCGGCAAGGGCGTGGCCGTCGCTCAGACGCACGCCGAAGCCGAACAGATTCTCTCAGCATTTATGGTCGCGAAGAAGTTCGGCGCGGCGTCGCAGCGCATCGTCATCGAAGAGTTTTTGGTCGGGAAGGAATTCTCGCTCTTCGTCGCTTCGGATGGGGTCTCGTGGAAACTCTTGGGCACGGCCCAAGATTATAAAAAACTGCTCGACGGCGATCGTGGCCCAAACACCGGAGGCATGGGCGCGATCTCTCCTGTGCCCTGGCTCACTGAAAGAATGCTCGATGAGACGATCCAAAAGATCGTCGAGCCCACGTTTGCGGCTCTCGCCAAGGAGAATCTCAGCTACGAGGGCGTTCTCTACTTTGGGCTGATCTGGACGGAGCGCGGACCGTTTGTTTTAGAATATAACGTGCGCTTCGGCGATCCCGAGACCCAAGTCTTAGTCCCCAGGTTCGACTTCGATCTTCTCGAACTCTATCTCGCTATCGCTGAGCAGAGATTGCAAGACTTTGAGACGAAGCTTGCGCCCAGGAGCGCGGTTTGCGTCGTCTTGGCTTCGGGAGGGTACCCGGAGCACTACGAGAAGGGCTTTTTCATTGAGGGGCTCGAGAAGCTCGCAGATCCCAACGTGCTCGTCTTCCACGCGGGCACGGCTCTAAAAGACAATAGAGTCATAACCGCTGGGGGGCGGGTGCTCAACGTGGTGGGACTAGGAGCTTCTATTGCCGAAGCTCGCCAGCGCGCCTACGCAGCTCTCGCGCAGCTCAGCTTCCCCAAGATGCACTATCGCCGGGACATTGCAGCCTGACGCGCTCTCTCGATATAATCAAATTACTATGGCCGAGATCGAACTGCGCAAGATCACAGACTATATTTGGGAGATCCCGCCGACGGGCGGGATGCGCGTCCCGGCAAGGATCTTCGCCAGTGAGAAGCTGTTAGAGAAGATCAAGGAGGACGAGACGCTCATCCAAGCGTGCAACATGGCCCATCTGCCGGGGGTGCACAGCCCCGTCTGCGTGCTCCCCGACGCCCATCAGGGCTATGGGTTCCCCGTGGGAGGCGTCGCCGCCCTCGACGCCGAGAAGGGCGTCATCTCCCCAGGAGCTATCGGGTTTGACATTAACTGCGGGGTGCGCGTCTGCAAGACCAATCTCACATACGATGATCTGAAGGGCAAGGAGCAGCTCTTAGTGGATACGCTCTTCAGCGAGATCCCCACGGGGATCGGCGAGGGCTCCATTGTGGGCAAGCTCTCGAAAAGCGAGATAGACAAAGTCGCGGTGCAAGGGGTGCAATGGGCGCTGCGCCACGGCTATGCCGTCGAAGAAGATTTAGAGCATTGTGAAGATAACGGCGTCCGCCCCGGCGCCGATCCCGACGCCGTCTCCAACGAAGCCAAAGAGCGCGCTCAAAATCAGTTGGGGTCCTTAGGTTCTGGCAATCACTTCTTGGAGGTCCAGCGCGTCGTGGAGATCTTCGACGAGGATATAGCGAGAGAATTTGGGCTCTTCAAAGATCAGATTGTCGTGATGATCCACTGCGGCAGCCGCGGCTATGGGCATCAGATCTGCACAGACTATCTGAGATTGATCGAGAAAGAATTTCGCGATCTCTTGCAGTCGCTGCCCGATAGACAACTTGCGTGCGCTCCCGTGCACAGCAAGCTCGCCCAAGACTACTACGCCGCGATGAACTGCGCGATCAATTTTGCTTGGTGCAACCGTCAGCTCATCATGCACAAAGCCAGAGAGTGTTTTGAAAAAGTCTTCCGTGCGAGCTGGCGCGAGCTGGGGATGCACTTGCTCTACGACGTCGCGCACAACATCGGCAAGCGCGAGACCCATCGCATCAACGGCAAAGAGATCGAAGTCTATGTGCATCGCAAGGGAGCGACGCGAGCCTTCCCGGCGGGGCGGCCTGAGGTGCCCGAAGCGTTTCGGCGTGTGGGGCAGCCCATCATCATTCCGGGCTCGATGGGCACGGGAAGTTATATCTTAGTGGGCACCGAGATTGCGATGCGCGAGACGTTCGGGAGCACCGCTCACGGGGCGGGGCGGGTGATGAGCCGCACCAAGGCGACCAAGCAGTATCGCGCAGATAATCTTGTGGCGGAGCTGCGCGAGCGCGGGATTTACGTGCGCGGGCAGAGTCGCGCGACCATTGCCGAAGAAGCTCCGGGCGCGTACAAAGACTTGGACGAGGTCGTCAGGGTCTCGCACGAAGTTGGGATTGGCCGCAAGGTCGCCAAGCTCGCGCCTGTGTGCAATATCAAGGGATGAATCATGAAAGAAGCCCTGAACGTTTCTGAGATCGCCAAGGAGCTCCATATTGACAAAGAAGAACTCCTCCAACAGGCCCTGCGTGACTATCTGCGCATCCGACTGCAAGAGCTTGCCACAGAGAGACAAGCGATCTGCGCCCGCTTGGGCGTGAAGAGCCTAGCAGAGCTTGAGCGTCGTCTCAAGCGAGGCCAAGTTCAAGAAGAGAAGGTCCTTGAGGACTATCAGCGATTGGATTGGCTTGAGCATCAGCTGGGGCTCATCCGCCGCCTTCTCCGCACAATCGAATGATCGATTTTGACGCGCTTGCTGAGAGAGCGCTCATAGAGTTTCCCGATCTCGTGAGCTCGTGTAGGACGTTGGAGAACAAGCTGCGCATTTATCTTCGCGACGGTAGTTATATAGATTTTTGGTGGGGAATGAAGCTTCAAGGGAAGTTCGCTTATCATTGGGAGAGGCGCGCGCTCGATGGGAAGGTCTTTCGGCACGATAATATTCCCGATGCTCGGTGGAAGAGGGTAGCAACATTCCCGAAGCATTTTCACAAGGGGCGCGAAAGCGCCGTTGAAGAGAGTTTCGCTCCGGCAGAGCCTGAAGAAGGTTTGCGCTTTATGTTGCGCTTCGCACGGGATTATTTGAGAGGGGAAAAGCTCACTTAATGTGACAAAGAGTCGCCAAGCTCGCGACCGTGTGCAATATCAAGGGGTGAATTCTCGACCCTTCAGGCGCGGATCGAGCGCATCACGTAACCCATCACCCACGAAATTAAAACAGAGCACAGTCAAAAAGATAAAGAGCCCTGGGAAGAGAGCAATATAAATTCCGTTGGGGTAATAGAAGAACTCCTGAGCCCGTGAGAGCATGTTGCCCCATGAGACTGCTGGAGGCTGAATCCCCAACCCCAAGAAAGAAAGCCCAGATTCAATTAAGATGGCTTCTCCGATCATAAGCGTCGCCTGCACAATAATCAAGTGAAGGGTATTGGGAAGCAAATGATGCAAGATGATCCGAGTATGGGAAGCGCCGATAGCGCGAGCGGCATCGATGAATTCTCGCTCTCGCAGGCTGAGGATCTCCCCGCGGACGAGTCGCGTCGTCCCCATCCAAGAGAGAGCTACGATAACAGTTATAATAATCACGATGCTTTTTGCTGGTCCCAGCACGTCACTCAGATAAGCTGACAGAGGCAGATCGCGATTGGCTAGCAGTCCCGTAAGGATGAGTAACAACGGAAATGTTGGAATAGAAAGCATGATGTCAGTGAAGCGGGAGATAAGAGTATCGAGGCGGCCTGCAAAATAAGCCGCGAGAGCCCCCAGTGCACTTCCCAACAGCGTTGACGCTATTGCCGCGACAAACCCCACTAACAGTGAGACACGCCCCCCGTGCAAGACCCGCGAGAGGATGTCCCGGCCTAAATCATCAGTTCCGAAGGGGTGCATCCCGCATTTCCAGAACAGAACTGCCGGGCGAATGCACGGGCCGGCAAGGAGGGGATCTTCGGGCACCGTGAGGCTTGGTGGCCCAAAGAGCTTTTGCAAATTGTAGTCGGTGATGTCATATGGAGTCAGCCACGGAGCAAGCACCGCACCCAACATCAACACTAGAATAACTACGCTGCCCACAATGGCAAGCTTGTGGCGGCGGAAGCGTCGCCAGGCCAAACGCCACGTCGAAGGACTGTGCTCAACAGGACGCTCCACGGCCATCTCTTTCGTCAACAGTGGTTCACTCATAGCGGATCCGGGGATCTACCAGCGCATACGCGATGTCAGCGAGTAGGTTGAAGATCACTATTAAAAGCGAGATGAACATTAGCGAGACCATAGCGACGTTATAGTCGTTATTCAGGATGGCCTCAAAGATCGCTCTTCCCATACCTGGCCAGTTGAAGACAGTCTCCGTCAAAACAGCCCCGGACATCGCCGCGGGGATTGAGAGCGCGATGAGCGTAATAATCGGGGCAATGGCGTTGCGCAGCGCGTGGCGAAAGATGACGAGCCTCTCTGGAAGCCCCTTTGCACGAGCGGTGCGCACGTAATCCAGATGGATGACTTCAAGCATCGAGCTGCGCATGAAGCGCGTCCAGGAGGCCATCTGGATGGACGACAGGGCGATCACTGGCAGCACCAGATGGCGGGCGCGGTCGGCGATGAATGGCCCCAACTGGGCGAGATAGAGACTGAGAGCCTCGAAGAAATTGCTCGCTTGGGCAGCTATAGTCGCCCAATCTGGCGCGGAGATCCCTGGGCTGGCGAGACTGCCAGCGGGCAAAAGCCGAAAATGCACGGCAAAGACATAGATTAAGATAAGCCCTAGCCAAAAGATAGGGATAGAAACCCCAATAAAATTGAAGAACGTCACTGTATAGTCGAGGGGGGTGTGCTGGCGCAGTGCCGAGATGATGCCTGTGGGGATGGCGACCAACAGTGCCAAAAACAGTGCTGTCACAGACAGGAGCAGCGTGTTGGGGAGACGATAGCGAAAGACGTATTCGGCGGCGGGCATGCCGAAGCGTCGTGAGGGCCCGAAGTCGCCCTGCACGACACGCCCTAACCAGTACCAGTAGCGCACATACCAGGGCTTGTCGAGGCCATAGAGTTTGGTGAGCCGCTGAATATCTTCAGACGTGATGCCTGGATTGCCGAAACGCAGTTCTTGGATGGGGTCACCGGGCTTGAGGGCCAGCAGAGCGTAGACGATAACAGAGATAAAGAAGACTGTGGGAACGATTTGCAGGAGTCGGCGCGCCAAGTAACCGAGCATATCACACAGAATTATACGAAACCGGGGGCAGGAAGTCATCCCCGCCCCCGGTTCCTCAACCTGATGACGATACTAGTTGTTCAGCGGACTTTCTTCGCACCGTTCTGTTCCCAACCCCACTCCCACGCGTTCCAGAAGGGGGTGCGAGTGAGAGGCGTCCCCTTGGTGTAGTTCACCAAGCCCTTCTTCATGGCGAGAATCTCCACCCGCTCATACAGCGGAATGAACGGCAGCTCGTCGTTGAAGATCTCCTGCATCTTCTTGATCGTCTCGGCCCGTGCGCTGGCGTCTATTTGTCCGAGCGCCTGGAAGTGCAGCTTGTCGTATTCGGCATTGGCCCAGCCGGTGACGTTGCTGCCCGCAAAGCCGTTGGCCGCCCGCGGGATGTTGTCAAACGGTGCTGGTGTGTCGGGATCATCGGCCCACAGCTCGCCTGACAATTCGTCCGCTGGGACCTCGCCGATGCCGCCTGCGCTGGCGAACTCGATGATCCCCTGCCAGTTGCAGTTGGAGCCGCTGACGAACTCGGTGCTAAAGAGCACACTTGCTGGCTGGTTGCTTGGTACCAGCTCGATGCCCACGTCGCGGAGCTGCCGCTGCAAGAGCTCTTGTGTGCGCACACGGAAGGTCGCCGGTGTGGTCACATGCGGCAGGCGGAAGAAGACATCGCGGCCGTCGGCGGTCTTGCGCGTCAGGACACCGCCGGGGCCCGGCTTCCAACCCAGCTCAGCCAAGAGCTTCTTGGCGTTCTCCACATTGCGCGGCCAGGGGTTCAGTTTTTCGTTGAAGCCTAGGTCGCCCCGCACCACAAACGAGTTGGAGAGAATCGCACCGGGGAAGACAACTTTGATCGCCTCGCGGTCAATCGCTTGGATGATCGCCTGGCGCGTGCGCTTATCGCCCAAAAGCAAGTCATCGGCGGTCTGGCAGACGGGCAGGTCAACGTCCTTGCCGGCATACTTGCGTCCGCGAACGAAGTTGTTGAAGTTGAGCTGCTCGATGAAGCCCGAGGGCGAGACCTCGACACTGCCTCGGTCACCTAATTGTCTACGGAGCACCTCAGGGTCTTGGCCTGCCAAGCCGATGTCGTCGCTGGCGTCAACCTCTCCTGCGAGAATAGCTGAGAGCAGCGTTTCCGTGGTGGTGAAGTAGCGGACGATGACCTCTTGCACGTAGTTCTTAGGGTCGCCCGGGGGCGGCAAGAAGAAATCAGGCCGGCGGACAAAGCGGGTGAACTGGTTGCGCTGCCACTCCACGAACTTAAACGGCCCGCTGCCTACGACCTTACTGGGATCTTTCCCCGTGGCGGCATCGGCTCCCAAGAATTTCTGCTGGATGATCTCCGCGGCTTTGGCGGGGTTAGCTTGGGCTTCCCGAACGGCCTCGCGGAAGATCGGCTCCCAGATGTGCTTGGGGGCGATGTCATAGAAGCGCGCCAAGCCGATGCGGCCTGTGGGGCTGGCGTAGAAGAGATTCGCTTCTTTATAGACAATCGTAAAGTTCTTCCTGTCCTTCACCTTGATTTCCTGAATCATATTGGAGAAGGTGCGGAAGGTGACGGGGATGAGCGGGTGCTGCTGCACTTCCCAAGTGAAGAGCACGTCATCCGTAGTAATATCTACCCCATCGCTCCATTTGGCATTGGTCCGGATAGTCCAGTCCACTTCCTGGCGAATGACCTTGCCCTGGGCGTCTTTAGTAATCCGTACGCGGCCGTTTTGCTCTGTGGGGACCTCCGTCGCGAGACCAGGTTGCAGGTTGCCTGCGGAGTCGAAATAAGTCAGCCCGATGTAGAAGAGGGCCATGACGTTCTCTTTGGTGTCGGCGGCGCCTTCCCAGGGGTTGAATTGATCGGGCTCCTGGTTGGTGCCGATGATGAGATTGTTCTTTTCTGGGCCGGCCAGCGTAGCTGTAGCAGCTACCAACAACATGAGAAATGCTAGTGTATATAGCATTCTGCGCATTACTAATCCCTCCCTTTTTAGGTTTTTTATATCTTGTTACTTTGGTCTGATAATCTGCCCCGGACCACCTCCCTTCTATCAAAGCCTCTTGAGGCAATTATAGGCTTTTGCCATTGAGAAGTCAAGAGGGGGCTTTGCCTGACGCCTCTCCAACTTAGCAGGTCATCGCAAGCCTCTGCGTAACTACGAGATGTCTTTCTTTTAAGATGCCTAGAAGCGGAGAGGCGCCAGGAGCAGAAGGGGGCTTAGGAAGGAGGCAGGGGGATTAGGTATAATACACATGCAATGAGGAGAAGAAAGCGGCAGTTCATTAAGCTCGCGCCAGCGGTTGAAGCATGGTTGCGGACGTGTGTGTATCGGCTTGTGCGTGAGCTTAATGCCGAGAGAGTAATTGCTTTTGGGTCACACGTCTATGGCGAGCCCAGCGCCGATAGTGACTTGGACCTTCTTATTGTTCTTGCAACCGAGGAGAAGAGTTTGGCAGGGCGGCAGCAGCTCGTCTCGCGGTACTTTGAGCCGCGTCGTTACCCGCTCGATTTGATCATTCTGACGCCGTCGGAGTTTGCTAAACGATTGAACACCTGGTTTGACCCGTTCCTCCAGGAGGTGGTATGCCAAGGCTGGGTGATCTATGAACGCTCCTCGCGAGGACGTGCGCGCCTGGGTGCGAAAGGCTGAAGAAGACTTTCAGATCGCCCTGGCCTTGAGCCGAAGACGTCAGAAACTCACGGGTGGCATTTGTTTCCACGCCCAGCAGTGCGCGGAGAAATATCTGAAAGCGTTTTTGGTGCAAGAGAAGGTGGCTTTCCCAAAAACACACGATCTCTTGCGGCTGTTGCAACTTTGCCAGCGACGAGATGCCCTCCTGCAGTCGCTCCACCCGTTCCTAGAGTTTCTGAACGCGTATAGCGTCTTAGTGCGTTATCCAGGAGAAGAACCGACGCTCGATGAAGCTAAGAATGCTGTGAAGGCTATGAGAGAAGTCCGCCAAGTTCTTCGGCAGCGGTTGGGGCTGCAGAATCGTTCGGGATGACCCCGTATGCAACGCTATGACGTGATCGTCGTGGGTGCCGGACCGGCGGGCGCGACGGCCGCCTATAGCGCCGCGCGGCACGGCGCCAAGGTGCTCTTGCTCGAAGAGCACACCCAGATCGGCCGCCCGATCCAGTGCACCGGACTGCTCAGTCTCCGAGGCTGGCGGCTCGCCCGCGTCCCAGAGTCGCTCGTCGTCAGGGAGATCACAGGCGTCCGGGTGCACTCCCCCGACGGCTCGGTCTACGAATTAGGCGGCGACCGCGTCCGCGCCTACGTCATTGACCGAGATAGATTCGATCAGCACTTAGTGGAGCGCGCGGCGCGGGCCGGCGTCACTGTCCAGGTCGGCACGCGCGCCGTAGCTCTAGGGGAGTACCAAGAGGGCGCCCGCACGCTCATCACTCGGACCCCCGGCGGTGCCCAGCAGCCTCTCAAAGCTTCTGTCATCATTGGGGCTGATGGGCCTCACAGTCTCTTAGCGCAGCACGCGGGTCTGCCCCGCCCACAGAAGATGCTGTTGGGGCTGCAAGCCCTCATCGAGCATCACGCGCAGCGCTCAGATTTTGTCGAGGTCTTCTTCGGGCGACGCTTCGCGGCTGATGGCTTCGCCTGGTCCGTTCCCGCTGCCGAGGGCACCGCGCGCGTGGGGCTTCTTACCGAGAGATTCCGCGAGGCCAAGCCGTGCTTTGAGCGCCTGCGCGCAGAGCATCATAGCTCTGGGAGGATTCTCTCATATCAGTCGGGGATGATCCCCATCGGCCCAGCGCGACGCACCGTCGCCGATGGGTTTTTGATCGTTGGCGACGCTGCCGGGCAAGCCAAGCCCACCAGCGGTGGGGGAATCTATACGGGGATGCTCTGCGGCAGAATCGCTGGAGAAGTGGCCGCGCGCTGCGCCCTTGTGGGGAAGACCGCAGCGCGATTCTTGAGAGAATACGAGCGGCGCTGGCGCGCCAAGCTCGACCGCGAACTCTCGCTGGGCATGAGAGCCCATCACATCTTGACGCAGCTTGACGATGCTGCCATTGCTGCGGGGCTCAAGCTCTTAGCTCTGCCCCAGCTGCGCAAGCTGATCGAGCGCTTTGGAGATATAGACTATCCGAGCAAGATCGCGCGCGAGCTCTTCCGACGCCCTCGACTGTGGAACGCGGTCTGGCCCGTCGTTCCCGCGGGGCTGGCTCAGTACGTCAAGAGCGTCTATCGGGCAACGATGGCGAGAATGTGATATACTCATATACTCATTTGATCCCTCCCCCGGCCCCTCCCCGGCACGGAGAGGGTCAGGGAGAGGTAGGGAAGGGGGCTAGGGGGTTAGGTCATTGAGAGCTTCCAGACAAGGGGGAACAGACTCTATGCATGAGATCTCTTCGTGGACGCTTGTTGAGCGCGAGCAGAAGAGCCTAGAGATCTTACGTCAAGCGCTCGCGGAGTTTGGGACGGAGATGGCCATAGCCTTCACCGGCGGGAAGGATTCTTTAGTGGCGCTCGATCTGGTGCGGCGAGCGGGCAATGGGCGCGTCCCTATCCCCGTCTTGCACATCGACACGACCGTGGACTTCCCCGAGGTCTACGAGTACCGCGACAGATTGGCGCGCGCGTGGGGCTTCCAGCTCATTATATATCAAAACCGCGAAGCCCTCGCCGAAGCCCCGCCCGTCAGCGATCCCCATTTCTGTCTCTTCTGCACCAAGCGCCTCAAGACGGAGGCGCTCAACCAAGCTATTCAGAAATATAGATGGCGCGCGCTCATCACGGGCGTGCGCTGGGATGAGCACCAGGCGCGCTCTCAAGAGATCTACTTCTCCCCGCGCCCCGATCACGTGCGGGTTCACCCCATTCTGCACTTCCGCGAGCGCGACGTCTGGGAGTATATTAAGAAATATCAATTGCCGTACTGCCCGCTCTACGACAAGGGCTATCGTAGTCTGGGGTGTGTGCCGTGCACCAAGCCCGTCACAGATAGAAGTGTGCCGGAGCGGGCCGGGCGCGGCACCGACAAAGAGGGGCTGATGGAACGCCTGCGGGCGCTGGGGTATTTTTGAATCACGGAAAGCACGGGATGCAGCCACGGAAGGCACGGAAAGCTTCTAAGACCCCTAAGCGAAGCTCTCTCTTCCCCGCAAGGGGAGGGGGCTTAGACGCTGCACGCGCGCTCCTGAAGCGCGCGGCGGCGCGCGTGCGATCCGTGTCGCTTTCCAGACTGCGCTTCTGGCTCTTAGTGGTGCTCGTCTTCGCCATCCCCATCGCGATCTATCTGCCCAACACCGAGTACGGCTATACCAAGAGCACGCTCTTCTATCTTGGCGTCTCGCTCTTGCTCGCTCTCTGGGCGGTCGAGCTGTTCTTTCGTTCACAGATAGAGATCAGCGTGACGCGGCTGGCGTGGCCGGCGCTGGGGGTGCTGGGCGCGGCCGCGCTCTCGCTCGTCAACGCCGAAAATCTCGCGCTCAGTCTAATAAGCTTCGTTGGGCTCATCTATTTTGGGCTGTTGGGCTTGCTCATCGTCAACACGATCGAGAGCGAGCGCGATATGCAGATTCTGCTGAGCGCGCTCTTGCTGTCAGCAAGCATCGCTTCAGGCTATGGGCTCTTGCAGTATTACGGGAAGTTGCCAGGGCCGCCAGGGTTTTTAGGGGGCAGCTCGGCGATGATCTCCACGTTTGGGAATCCCAATTATCTTGCGGGGTTTCTCGCGCATCTCCTTGTGCCGGGGATCGCCCTCTCGGTGATGATTGAGAATCGCTGGGCGCGCTTGGCGCTCTTGATAGTCTTAATCGTGATGACCGCGGCGCTCGTGGCGGCCAATTCCGTCGGGGCGTATCTTGCGGCGCTCTTTTCTATAATCTTCTTCTTCGGCGGGATGATGATCTTTCGCCTCAGATCGGCGATAGCGGGCCAGCGCCGCTGGGTCTTGGCTGTAGTGATTCTCTTAGTTCTCACTGTGTGGCTGCAGTCGCCTCCAGGGCCGCTCAACGCGCTCTTAGGTCGTGCTGCGACTCTTGAGCCGACGCCCATCGAGCGGGTCGTCCAGTTCTTCCAGCGCCTCTGGGAGGAGAACTCTGGGATCGCGCGCAGCTGGAACTGGTGGATCGCCTACGAGATGCTCAAAGCGCACCCATTTGTCGGCGTGGGCTTGGGAGATTACAAAGTCGAGTTCTTAGAGTATAAAGCGCGCTTCAAAGAGACCCCGCTGGGGCAGCACTATAATTTCTATCTGCCCCGCGCAATCCAAGCCCATAACGACTACGTACAGCTCGTTGCAGAGCTAGGGCTGATCGGGCTTTTAGCTATCGGATTTTTCGCGGGAACTCTGATACGAAGCGCGCACAGCTTCGTGCGCTCATCAGCTAGCCCGCAAGCTCGCCTGTGGGTCGTAGCCCTCTCAGCGGGGATCGTCGCTTTTCTGATAGATGCTTCAGTGAGCTTTCCGTTGCACCTGCCGGCGTCGGAGCTCAACCTTGTGCTCTTTATCAGTTTGCTGTGCGCGCGCCCGCTGCTTGGCCCTGCGCCGACGGTGACGCTGCGATCGTCGGCCAAGATCACAGTTGGTGTGACAATGCTCGCTCTTGCGCTTGTCGTCTGCTTTTTTGCGTATCGCGACTGGCAGGCCGACATCGCCCTCGACGAGGGAGAGGCTGATATGAATAGCTTTCGCTACGAGACGGCGCGCATCGCTCTGGAGCGCAGCGCTGCTTTGGGGGTCGCCCCAGGGAAGGCGTTTTACTATCTTGGGGTTGTCTACGCTGAGCGCGGGGAGCTGCAGCGCGCCCGCGACTACTTTGAGCGATCCCTGAAGACTTACCCCACGGAGAACGCGTACATTCAGCTAGCCGAGCTTGCTCTACGCTTGGGAGAACCCCAGCGCGCGCAAGAGCATCTCAAGACGCTCTTGCGGCTCGATCCGGAGCCCACTCTGCGCCTGGAAGCTGAGTTTATGCAGCGGGTGCTCGTGCTTCTTGCGCAAGGGGATCGCACTCTTGTGTGGGCGGAGCTAGCCAAATTCTTACAAGAGCATCCCGACTATCCCAGGGGATATCTGACGCTTGGGATGCTGCATCTTGAGCGCGGCGAGCGAGAGGCAGCCCGCGCGGAGTTCGAGCGCGGACTCGCTGTCATCGCCCAGCTCAAGCAGAAGATTCTTCAGCGCTTGGATCAGATTCAGCGCAGTCGGCGGCTGGCTGACCCTGACGAGCTCACTCAGCTGCGAGCTCGCGCCGCGGCGCTCGCCCAGATGGAGGGCCAACTGAAAGCGCTTCTCACGCATTAGCCAGGCTTCGCCTGGACCGTACATCTTCGCCGGCCAATGGCCGGCGAAGGCGAACAGTCCAGACGAAGTCTGGCCAGGCGAAGCCTGGTTGCTCATGAGACTCATCTTGCTTAGAATAGAGTTCAGGGTGTTGCGAAGATGGAATTTCTCAAGCGCGCCGTAGATTGGATCTTCGGAGAGACCAACGAACAGCAGCTCAGAAAGCTTCAGCCCATTGTGGATGAGATCAATAGACTGGAGCCCGAAATCCAAAAGCTCTCCGACGATCAATTGCGAGCGAAGACCGATGAATTTAAAGACAGACTCGCCCACGGCGAGACGCTCGATGACATCTTGCCGGAGGCGTTCGCGGTGGTGCGTGAGACCGCGCGGCGCACCATCGGGCTGCGCCCCTTCGACGTCCAACTTCTCGGTGGCATCGTCATCCACCAGGGCAAGATCGCCGAGATGAAGACCGGCGAGGGCAAGACCCTCGTGGCCACTATGCCCGCCTACCTCAATGCCCTCGTCGGGAAGGTCCATATCGTCACGGTCAATGACTACTTGGCCAAGCGCGACCGCGCCTGGATGGGCCCCATCTACGAGGCGTTGGGGCTCAAAGTCGGGCTGCTGCAAGAGACCAGCACCCCCGAAGAGCGCAAACAAGCCTATCAGTGCGATATCATCTACGGGACGAACGCCCAGTTCGGCTTCGACTATCTTCGAGATAACTTGGTGATCTCCTGGGAGCAGCGGGTCCAGACGGGGCTGGATTTCGCGATCATCGACGAGATCGATAATATTTTGATTGACGAGGCGCGCACGCCGTTGATTATCTCCGGCAGCACCTCGGAGACGATCAAGCTCTATAAGAAGTTTGCTGCGCTTGCCCCGCGCTTCCAGAAGGGCATCGACTTCGAGATCGACGAGAAGACCCGCCGCGTCCACCTCACCCCCGAGGCTGGGGTCAAGAAAGCCGAAGAGCTCTTAAAGATCGACAATCTCTACGCCCCCGAACACGTCGATCTCTTAAAACACTTAGAGACGGCCCTGCGCGCTCTGCATCTCTATAAGAGAGATCGCGACTATATCGTCAAGGACGGGCGCGTCATCATCGTGGACGAATTTACAGGGCGGCTCATGCCCGACCGCCGCTGGAGCGACGGGCTCCACCAGGCGATCGAAGCCAAGGAAGGGCTGGAGATCCGCAAAGAGCAGCAAACGCTCGCTACGATCACCCTGCAGCATTACTTTAAACTCTATAAGAAGCTCGCGGGCATGACCGGCACGGCCAAGACCGAAGAAGAGGAGTTCAAGCAGATCTACGGCCTGAGCGTCGTGCAGATCCCCACCCATAAGCCCATGATCCGCATAGACCTTCCCGATAGACTCTTCACCACCGAGAAAGCGAAGTTCAACGCGATCGTCGAGGAGGTCGCGCGGCTGCACGAGCTGGGCCGCCCCGTGCTCATCGGCACGACTTCGATCGAGAAATCTGAGTATCTGAGCACGCTGCTCAGCCGCCGCGGCCTGCCCCACAATGTGCTCAACGCCAAGCACCACGAGCGCGAAGCGGAGATCATCAAAGACGCGGGACAGAAGGGCGCGATTACGGTCGCCACGAACATGGCCGGGCGCGGCGTGGACATCAAGCTCGGCCCAGGGGTCGCCGAGCTGGGCGGGCTGCACATCATCGGGGCGCAGCGCCACGAGAGCCGCCGCATTGATGATCAGCTGCGCGGGCGCGCCGGCCGCCAGGGCGACCCCGGCAGCTCCCAATTTTACGTCTCCCTCGAAGACGATCTGATCAGGCTTTTTGGCGATAGCAAATTGCTCTCGTTCGTCAAGAAGAGCATGACCGAAGGGGAAGCCCTCGAACACCCCATGCTCACCAGAGCGATCCGCAACGCGCAAAAGCGCGTGGAAGTCCATTACTTTGGCATTCGGAAGCGCTTGCTCGAGTATGATCTGGTCATGGCGCGCCAGCGGGAAGCCATCTATAAGCTGCGCGAGCGCTTCTTGATGGGCGGACAGCGCAGCCCCGAAGAGAGCGCTCAAGATTTAGAGAATTATCTGCTGAGCGTGCTCGAGGGGTACACCGACACGCTGATAGCGCGCTATCTTGCCGGGGCGGAGCGCGATGAAGAAGGGCTGCAGAAGGAGCTGTTGACCTTCCAGAACGCCCCGCTGGACTTCACGGTGGCGGGGCTCTCCCCCGACGACGCGCGCGCGAAGATCTTCGACTTTCTGCTCAGGAACTATCACGCGCAGGCCGCGCGGCTTGGAGGGGCTTTTCCGCACCTGGCCCGCTATATGATCTTGAACCTCATTGATGAGAACTGGCGCCAGCACCTCTTCGCACTCGATGAGCTCCAGGACGTGATCGGCTGGCGCGCCTATGCCGGCCGCGACCCATTGCTGGAATTCAAGCGCGAATCGTTCGAGCTCTTCCAAGAGCTTCTGGGGCGCATCGAGGAGCAGATCATCAGCTATCTGATCAAGCCTCACCTGAAGATCGTCGCCGCGCAGCCGGGGCGGCCCGCTCATATCGAGCGCGTCCCCTCCCTGCACTATCGCCACGACGAGCTCACCGCGACCGCGGGAAATTCCCCATCAGAGAAGCCCAAGGCCCAGCCGCGCCGCATCACCCAGAAGGTGGGGCGCAACGACCCCTGCCCCTGCGGCTCAGGCAAGAAATATAAACACTGCTGTATGAAGTAAGACCTCTCCCCAAACCCCTCCCCTCTCCGCGCCGGGGAGGGGTCTTACATTTGGATTCCAAAGCCGGTGAACTCGTCGAGGTAGTCCGACCAGATCACTTCCATCTGCTCGATCCGTCCCGGGCCTTCCGTCCTGAGGATCTCCAGGAGCTTTTCGATCTGGTCGCGCTCGCCCTCGATCTCCGCGCGCACGCTGCCGTCCCGGAGGTTCTGCACATACCCCGACAGCGCCAACGAGCGCGCCTTGCGCACCGTGAAGTTGCGGAACCCTACTCCTTGCACTTCCCCTGTTATCCGCACGATCGCTCGCGCCTTGGCCATAGTCTACTTGGCGGTCTCGACGAACTTGGTCTCCCGAATGACGTGGACCTTGATCTCGCCGGGGTACTGCATCTTCTCCTCAATGCACCGCGCAATGTCGTAGGAGAGCTTCGCCGCCATGTCGTCGTCCACTTCGTCGGGGCGGACTATGACGCGCACCTCGCGGCCCGCTTGGATCGCATACGCCTCCTCCACCCCAGGGAAGCTGTGGCAGATCTCTTCTAACGCTTGGAGCCGCTGCACATACGCCTCGAAGGTCTCCTGACGCGCCCCAGGACGCGCCGCCGAGAGCGTGTCCGCTGCCTGGAGGATCACCGCCAGGAGCGTGCGCGGCTCGACGTCTTCGTTGTGCGCCGCGATCGCGTGGACGACCTCCTCGGGCTCCCCGTAGCGCCGCGCCATCTCCGCGCTGATGAGCGCGTGCGGGCCCTCGACCTTGTGATCGACGACCTTGCCGATATCGTGCAACAGCCCGGCGCGCTTGGCCAGCTTCTGCATAGTCGTATCCAGCCCAAGCTCCGCGGCGAGCGCCCCCGCCAGATACGCCACCTCTATGCTGTGTCGCAACTGATTCTGCCCATAGCTTGTGCGGAAGCTCAGCCGCCCCACAAGCTCTACCAAGGCTGGGTGCATGTTGTCGAGCCCCAGCTCAAAGAGAGCCTTCTGGCCCTCTTCTTTGATGCGCTGCGCGATGCGCTCCTTCGCTTTATCTACTTGCTTTTTGATCTGGGCCGGGTGAATGCGCCCATCTTCTAAGAGCTTCTCCATAGCCAGCCGCGCGATCTCTCGGCGCACCGGATGGAAACAACTGAGCGAGATCGCATCCGGGGTGTCGTCCACCAGGACCTCGACGCCGGTGAGGGCCTCAAACGCTCGAATATTGCGGCCCTCCTTGCCGATCACCCGCCCTTTGTACTCTTCGTTGGGCAGCGGCACATGGCTCATGGTGGACGATTCGACCTCCTCGGCGGCGTAGCGCTGGATGACAGTGGCGATGATCTTGCGCGCTTCGCGCTCGGCTTCCGCTTCGGCGCGCTCCTTGATCTGCCGGATCTTCTTGGCGAAGAAGCGCTCGGCTTCCTCCTCGACTTGGCGGATGAGCAACTCTTTCACTTGTTCGGCCGACAGCCCAGAGAGCTCTTCGAGGCGCTTGCGCTCCCCAACGAGAAGGGCTTCCCCTTGCGCGATGAGCTCGTTCAATCGTTGGAGATCATCCTTGAGGGACTTTTCCACGCGCAGCAGCTCGACGCCCTTCTGCTCGAGACGCTCTTCTTTCTTGAGCAGGCGCGCTTCGAGTCGCTCCAGCTTCTCTTCCTGGCGCTTGAGGCGCCGCTCCAGCTCCTCCTCACGGGCTTTGATGGCCTTCTCGGCCTCGGCGAGCTTGGCCGCCTTGAGGGCCTCGGCCTCGTGACGCGCCGCCTCTATGATCTCTTCCGCACGCTGGTGGGTGCGCATCACCTCGCGGCGCACGGAGGAGCGCCCCACCACCCATCCCACAACTCCCACCAAGAGCGCTAATCCCACCAAAAGAGCAATGACCATCGTCATACGAACGCCACCTCGCAGAGAAATAGCAGCACAGCACAAGAAGCCCCAGGCTTCGCCCCAGGCTGCGCCTGGACCGTACATCTTCGCCGGCGAATGGCCGGGGAAGGCGAACAGTCCAGACGAAGTCTGGCAGTCCTATCATATCCATTGGCCTCCTGTGCACCTGGGGGCAGAGAATGCCCCTTGTGGGGCTATTATAGCCAGCAAGCTAAAGAGAATCAACAGCTGCGGCGAGGCAGAAACGAGAGCAATGCCGGCAGGAAGAGCAACGTGAACAGGGTCGTGAAGCCAACGCCGTACAGGGCTGATAGCCCAAAAACCCGCAGCCCCGGCGTAGTCGCAAAGAGCAAGCTCCCAAAACTGACCATCGTCGTCAGGGCCGACCCCAGGATGGGCAGAGCGGTCTTGCGCCACGCCCTCCCCACGTCACGATCCTCAAGAAAGCCGTGCAAGAGATAGACCGCGTAGTCTACGCCGTTGCCGATCAACAGCGACGAGATGAGAATATTCGCGAAATTGAAGCTAAGCCCCGATAGCCGCATCGCCCCCAGCATCCATAAGAACCCCAATCCCACCGGGATAATTCCCACCGGCGCCCACCGCCACCCCAGCCCAGCCCCAACGATCACCACGATGATCAGGGCAGCGAGCACGGTTGAGAGCTGAAAGTCTCTCTTCATCTTGCGCTCCAGATGATCTTGGATCATGCGATAACCAAGGAAATCATGGCTGAATGACTCTACCGCTGCGATAAATTCCCGATAGCGCTGCGGGTCGTTGAGCGTCTGGCGGTTGATATGCGCATAGATGACGAACTCGCGCTCCTCGGTGACGAAGCGCTCTTGGAGATCTTTGGGGAGCACTTTGAGCAATCCTTGGACTTGCTGGAGCTCGGCGATCTGCTGGAGCAAGGCACGGACGCGGCGGTTCAGTTCTGCAAGGCGTTCGCGCAGCTCCCCCAGGCGCGTCTGCATCAGCTCGAGGCTTTGGATGCTTGCTTCTATGCCCTCAAGCTGCAGGATCTGCTGCTGGATTTCCGGGGCGACGGTCTCCGTTCCGGCCCCGGTGAGGGCCACTTGGTCGAGAATGCGCGTCAAGTTGCCCTTGAGCCGAAGGATTTGGGCGCTGAGGTCCTGGAGTTGTTGGAGCTCTTCTTGATAGCGCTCGATCTGGGAGGAGGCGCGCGCAAGATCGCTCTCAAGATTCAGAGAGAATCTCTGCTGGCCCTCCACAGATTCCGAGGGGAGGAAGAACATCAGCAGCGACCAGACGACGTTCACATGGCCTTGGGCGCGGAGCTCCTCCAGCCCAGCGTTGATCCGGCGCAGCTCCTCTAGCGTTGGGGCGAAGAACAAGAAGTACTCAGCCAATCCCGACGTCCCCACGTCGAACTCTTGGCGCTCTATCTGCTGCATGAGCCGCGAGGGGAGGTCTTTGGGGGTGAGCTCTTCGTCGGCGAACCGGAATTGCACGTGCAGGGCTTCACTGAACATCACGAGACTTCCCACGATCACAAGGAGCGCGATGGGCCAGCGGGCCCAGCTCCAGAAGGTGCTAGGCTGTGGGGCTGGAGGGGGAGAGGGCTGTTGGCGTGCGCGCGTGGGCCGCAAGCGCCGCCGCAACATAATATGCGAAACGATGATGAGCGCCGGAAGGATGAGCAGCGTGGCTGCGAGCGCCACGAGCACCCCAACCCCGGCGATGATCCCCATCTCATAGAGCCCTGGGGAGCTTGCGGCCATTAAGCTGAAGAGCACTAATGCTGTCGCCAGCGATGCTGTGATCAGGGCGGAGCCCTTGGAGAGGATGGCGGACTTGAGGGCCACTTCCACGCGATGCCCCGCGCGGCGCTCCGCAAGAAAATGCGCGAGAAAATTGATCCCATAGTCGATCCCCAGCCCCAAGATCAGCGGGGGAAGGAACGACGTCACCAAGTTCAGCCCGTTGGTGGCAAACTTCGCCCACGCCAGCGTCACGATCAACGCGAGAAAGAGCACAATAAGCGCCAAGATGGGGTAGAAGAACTGTCGGAGAATGAGCACGATCACGATGGTGACGCCGACAGCAGAGATGATCGTGGTATTGCGCATGTCGACGTTCAGCTGATAATTGATCTCCGCGTTGATGGCGTAGGGGCCTGTCAAGCCCCAGCGGATCCCTTGCGCCTCCAGATGGAGCTCGTGGAGGGCCTGCTGGGCAGCGCGGGTGACCGTGCGATTGTACTCTAAGCCGCGCTGGGAGCTATAGCGCGGGCGCACCCGCACGAGCAGCTTGGTGCCGTCGTGAGAGAGATAGAGCTCCCCTGGCCACGCCAGGAGCTTGGTGATCGTCTCGGTGATCTCATTGACGGTCTGTAGAAGGTCTGTGACCAGCTGATCGGCGTTCTGGATGAGTGCTGGGGCGTGCTCGAACTCGTCCTTGACGCGGGCATTGAGAGCCTTCAACTCATGGAAGCGCTTGAAGAGCTCCAAGGGGTTGAGGGCTAATCGTCTCCAATCCAGCTCCCCAAGGAAGATGCGCTCAAGCTCCGTATTGATTTGGGCGTAGATGGTGGCAAGCTCGCGCACCCCGGTGGACACTTGCTCGGCTGGCAGGCCACGCAGGCGCTCTTGGTACCCCCGGAGCTTCAGCAAGATCTCATCATAGAGGGAGAGCAGCTCCGTGCCCCGGCGCGTTTGGATATCTTTGGTAAAGCTCACGGACGTAAACAGTTCTGGATAGCGCTGCAGGAGATACTCTTGGATCAGTTGAGCCGCGGCTTTGAGCTTTTCTGGGGAGGAGCTGTGGGGATCTTGCAGCATTAAGATAATATCGAGGGTGTCGCTCTTGGTGATGATCTCCTCGCGCTCTTGGAACTTGGTGAGCAGGGGATCACCGGGGGGAAGGAGATCTAAAAAAGAACTGCGCATGGGGAGGGTGAGAATATAGCTGAGCGCCGCGCCACTGATGAGGGCGGAGAGCACCAGCACCACCCAGGCCCGAGCTCGCACAAGCCGATAGACCCCATGCAACAACGCCGCGCGCATAGATTAGTGGGGCGCAGTCTTCTTGAGCTCTTCGGGGCTGGTGACGTCGATCTTATATCCCGTGAGTTTTGCAGTTAAGCGGACGTTCTGGCCGCCCTTGCCAATCGCCAAGGACAGCTCGGCATCAGGAACAAGCACCCGGGCTTCTCTCTTGGCTTCGTCAAGATCGATCTGTAAGACCTTGGCGGGCTCTAGGCTGTTTTTGATGAGCTCGCGCACGTCGGAGCTCCAGCGAATGATATCTATCTTCTCCCCGCCGAGCTCGCGCACGATCTCCCTGATGCGGCTGCCCCCAGCCCCGACACACGTCCCCACAGGATCGAGCTCGGCCACAAGCGACCGCACGGCGACCTTGGTGCGCACCCCTGGCTCGCGCGCGATCGCCTCGATGCGAATGAGCCCTTGCTCAAGCTCGGGCACCTGGAGCTCCAGCAGCTTCTGGACGAATTCCTTGGCCGCGCGCGACAAGATAATCCTCGGATCGCCTGAGGTGCGCTCCACACGCATCAGATATGCTTTAATCACGGCTCCCACGCGGTAGCGCTCCCCGGGGATCCGCTCGGATTCGGGCAGGAGGGCCTCGGCTTGGCCAAGGTTCACCCAGACGTCAGCCCCAGCAAAGCGATGGACATGCCCGCTGATAATAGAGCCCACGCGGCTCTGATAGCGCTCGAGGATCTTCTGGCGGCGCTTGGCGATGATCTCTTGCCGGATGGTCTCCTCGGCCTTGCGGGTGGCGATGCGGCCAAAATCCGTGAGCTTGACATCTTTGGCTTGACCGTCCACAATGACGTGGATATCGCCAGAGGTGCGATCGATGGCGATCTCGAGGTTGGCTGCCGGGCCGAACTGCTCGATATACGCGACGCGCAGCCCCTTCTTGACCGCCTCATAAAGATCTTCGCGATCGAGCCCCTCTTCCTTGGCCATCTCCTCGAGCGCCTCGAGAAACTCAATATTCACAGGCGATCACCAAGATCATAGAATCTTTGGGGTGTTACAGAAACCGGCTCTCGACGACCCGGCAACAGCGCACGGCCGCAAACGGGATGGGCACTCGAGCGCCACGGGCATCTTCGAGCCAGAGCTCCTCATCGGAGAGCCCTTGCAGCCAGCCCACAAGCACCGTCGGTCTTTCTGCAGAGTGCAGATGCACTTCGATGGGCTTGCCCACAGCAAGCTCATAGTGTCTTCGGGTATAGAGGGGCCGATCCATCCCCGGCGAGGAGACCTCAAGCTCATAGCTGTGCTCGATGAGCGCATCCAGGGGCGCTTCCAGGGCGCGGCTGACGCGCTCGCAGTCATCAATCGTGACCCCCCCAGGGCGCTCAATATAGACGGTTACCTGCCAGCGCGGCCCGGAGGTCCTCACCTCTAGCCAATAGAGCTCCACCCCCTGTTCGAGGGCAACCCGCTCGGCGATGGCCTGCACGGCCCCTTCCAACTGAGCATTCATCACAGCTCGATTATACTCCCCAGGCTTTTTCAGTGCAATGGGGTTGTCGCGCTGGGGAGATCACGGTACTCTAAGAGAAGTATGCGTCGGGTTTTTGAGATCTCTGAGGACGAAGCGGGGGCTCGGCTCGACCGTTGGCTCCTTGCACGCTTGAGCGAGCCGACGCTGACGCGCTCGCGCCTGCAAAAGCTCATTCGATCTGGGGCGGTGCAGCTCAACGGCCAAGTGGCGCGGCCGGGGCTGCGCCTCCGCCCCCACGATCTCGTCACCATCGAACTTCCCGACAATGTCCAAGAAGAGACCCTCGAACCTGAGCCCTTCACCCTGCCCATTCTCTACGAAGATGAGCATCTCATCGCGGTTGACAAGCCCGCAGGCATGGTCGTCTACCCCGCCCCAGGACACCCGCGCGGCACGGTGCTCAATCAAGTCATCAGTCATTGTGCGCTGGCGAGCTTCGGGGCGCCCGCTCGCCCTGGGGTCGTCCATCGCTTGGACGAGGGAACGAGTGGAGTCCTTGTGCTGGCGAAGACGGACTTAGCGTACTTAAAGCTTGTCGAGCAGTTCAAGAACCGTCAGATCGAGAAGATCTATCTGGCGGTGGTGCACGGAGCGATCGCCGAAGACGAAGGGCGGATTGAAGGCCCCATCGGGCGCGACCCCGCTCATCGCCAGCGCATGAGGATCGTCTCTGGGGGGAAGCCGGCGATCACGGAGTTCCGCGTGCTCAAAAGATTCGACGAAGTGACGGTGCTGGAGGTGCGCCCGCTGACGGGGAGGACTCATCAGATTCGAGTGCACCTGAGCGCCATCGGGCACCCGGTCGTAGGCGATGATCTCTACCAGGCTTCGCCTGGACCGTGCGCCTTCGCCAGCCAAAGGCTGATGCTCCATGCGTGGCAGCTCACGCTGGCGCACCCGATCACTGGGGAGCGCCTAGAGCTGGTGGCTCCCATCCCTGCAGAGTTTCTCGAGCTGCTGCAGGGCGACCACGATGTAATCCCCCATAGCTGCGTAGGAGAGCGCGATGCCCCCGGCAAGCACAAAGAGAGCAACGGAGGAGAGCACCGGGAGGATGGGCTCAAGCAGCATCCCCACGAGCCCCACCGAGAGCATCGTTGAGGAAGCTTTTCCCAGGGCGCGCGCCTCGATGACGATCCATCGAGCGCTCCGCCAGCGCAGCCACAGCGCCCCACAGAGTAATACGAGAGGAGGCACAGCAAACGCTATCAAGGCCCACCACGGAAGACGACCCTCAACAGTAAGAGCGACAAAGAGACTGAGAAAGAGCATCTTGTCGGCTATGGGGTCTAGAAGCTTTCCCAGGGCAGTGATCTGGCGCTGGGAGCGCGCCAGCGCCCCGTCAACGAGATCACTCGCCAGCACCAGGGCGAGCACGGCGTAAAAGAGCCACAACGGGCCCCAGAAGAAGAGCAGTATCAAGATGGGGATAGCGAGAATTCGCGAGAGCGTAATAGCGTTGGGCAGGGTCAAGACGTCCTTCATAGCCCCAACTGTGAGGCGATCCCCTGCATAGCTTTGATCACGGTGTCTATGTGCTCATCAAGCGGGACGCCCAGTTCTTGGGCTCCTTGCTCGATCTCTTCGCGGTTGACCCCGCGCGCGAACGATTTGTCCTTCCATTTCTTCTTGACGGCCTCGACAGTCACCTCAGCTAAGCTCTTATTGGGGCGCACGAGCGCCGTCGCCACGATCAGTCCCGTCAGCTCATCGCATGCGAAGAGCGCCTTGGCCATGAGCGACGTGCGCGGGACGCCCGTGTACGACGCATGCCCTAAGATCGCTTGGCAGATCTCTTCGGGGACGCCGCGCTCTCGCAAGATCTGCACTCCAACTGCGGGATGCCCCTGGGTCGGATGATGCTCATGGTTGGGATACCTTTCGTAATCGAAGTCATGAAGCAACCCTGCCAGGCCCCAGCTCTCCTCATCTTGGCCGAACTTCCGTGCATAAGCTCGCATCGCGGCTTCGACCGCGAGCATGTGCTTGATGAGATTCTGATTCTTCGTGTACTCGTGCACCAATGCTAATGCTTCTTCGCGCGTCATGACTCCCCCTTCTCTCCGCGAAAGCGTTACGTCATTCTACGCGACAGATCAAGCTTTGTCGAACAGCCCCAGCTGATGGGCCTTGTGGGAGGGTTGGCGCTTGAGCGCCTGGGCAGCTTGGTGGCTCGCGTTGTGCGCGTGCTGAATCGGCTCTGGTAAGAGATTCTTCAACGTCAGTTGAGTCAGCTCAATAGCAGTCTCTAGATCTATGCGATGCCCCGGCGAGACGAAGAATGGCTCAGACGAATCTGCAGGTTTGATTGCAGCCCCCGCGCGCTGGCCCCCAACGCGAATGTAACAGATCTCGCCGGGCGCTAAGCTCCGAAGATCTCTCTCAGGCTCGCCGTGTAAGAGCGATTTCGTGATCCCGATCGTGGGGATATCAAGCATCACGCCCAACTGAGAGGCGATGCCCGCTTGGCGATGGTGGAGCGTCCCCGTGCCATCCACAAAAGTGATATCGGCGAGAGCGTTCTGTTCTTTGAGCTTTTGGAGTAAGGCGAGCATCACCGGCAGCTCGCGGAATGCCAAATAGCTGGGGATATACGGGAAGCGCACTTCTTGGGTGAGCGTGTGCGTCTCGATGAGGGTTAAGCTCGGCAGCTCCAAGCGCACATACGCTGCGACGCCTTGGGTTCCTACGTATGAGAGATCCACCCCGCCCGCGGTGCGATAGTCCGATCTATCAGGGACGAGGCGCATCTGCGCTCGGATGGCGTTTTGGATCTCTTGGAGTTTCTGGAGGGGTTGCTCGCTGCGAAAATCGCGAAAGAGAAATTTTGTCAGCGAGAGCACGCGGCCGCCTTTGACGGGGACGCCCTCAGCCTGAAGGAGCTGAGCTTGTTCTTCCGTGACTGTGCCATCGAAGCTCACGACGCGATGGCTGGGGCAGTCTCTCTTATGCTGAGCCAAGATCGAGCCCACGGCGCGCGCGGCGATGGGATCGCCCAGCGCGAGGGCGATCTCGCGGAACGTCGCGACTTTGCCCTGAGGAATCTGAGCGACCAGCTCGAAAGTAATCTTTTCGATGTCGGGCAGGGCGAGCATAGACCATCTCCCATGCCCATCATATCACTTGGAGTACTCCTTCACCAGCAGGGCGATGGCCTCGCGCATCAGTTCTGACTTATTAGCTTTGCGCCCGGTGCGCTTGCGGATTTGTAACTGAAGCTCCTCCAGGGCGATAATATCATCCGGGGTCAAGTAGAACGTCGCTTTCACCAATCCTGGTGCGGACTCTTCAGAGTCTTTGGGCGTGGGCTTGTAAAAATCCTTCATGATCTCGCTCTCGGCAAGCGGATCATGCGCGATAGAGCGACGCGGCTTCATCGGGCGATCACCTGCGCTTTCTGAGCGCGATGGCCATTGGTGCTCGGCGCTTCGCTGAGCACGCGCTCGGCCAAGTTTTTGTAGTCTCTCGCGCCGTGTGAGCTGGGATCGTACTCGAAGATCGTCTGATGATGGCTGGCGGCCTCGGCCAGGCGCACGTTGGCCCGGATGGGCTCGGTGACTTTGGCGCCAAAGTGCAGTTCTAATCTCTCTAGGACCTCGCGGCTCTTGCGGTTGCGCCCGTCGTAGAACGTGGGGATGACCAGCGACACCTCGATAGGGTGTTCTAAAATTTCGCGGACCATCTTGAGGTTCTCTAAGATCTGCTTGACGCCCACGAGCGCTAAATAGTCCATGCTCACGGGGATGAACGCTTCGTCGGCGTAGACGATAGCGTTCTGATTTAAGAGATTTAAGCTGGGCGGGCAATCCAAGAGCACAAAGTCATAGCCGGAGAGCTTAGCGAGCTTGCGGCTGAGGACGCGCTCGCGCCCCGGCAGCCCTGTCAAAATCAATTCGGCCTGGGCGGCGGTCTTCGTGCTTGGGAGAATATCTATATGCTCGCGCACCGAGAGAATACACTCGTGGGGCGTGGTCATCTCATCGACGAGCAAGTGATAGAGCGACTTCTGGGGGACGACGTCGAACCACGTAGCTACGTTGCCTTGGGGGTCCATGTCAATTAAGAGAACTCTCTGATTGTAGAGGGCCAAGGCCGCTGCGAGATTGACGGCGGTTGTGGTCTTGGCCGTGCCCCCTTTCTGATTGATGATCGCGATCTTGCGCATCCTCTCACCTCGTTCGGATTGTGATGGCATGCCAGCACAATGGCTTAGCGCTATTGTGCCACAAGAAAGAGAGCCTCCCAAGGACAGCTGTCCCTTGAGGATGGGGAGGACGCTCAGGCTGAACGACTTGCAGCTTCGGTCGCCGCACGGTAGATCTCTTTTAACGCGACGCCCCGCTCTTCCGCGAGTCTCTTGCAGTCCTCATACTCCGGCGCAATATTGATAATCTCAGAACCCAGCATCCCCAGCTTCACCCGAACTTGCCCATACGGCGTCTGAACTTCTATAACTTTTCGGGCGAGCTTCTTGCGCTTCACTGAATAATAGATCGCCCCCAGGGTCGTCGTCTCGCGAAAGAGTATCTCGCAGAGCTTGTCCAATACCGCAGCATCGCAAAGCACGCGCACGAGCAGCCCAGGACGCCCCTTCTTCATCAAAATAGTGTGGGCGCTGACGCTCTTGGCCCCATGATCAAAGAGCTTCTGCTGCACATAGGGAAAGAGCTCTGGGTTCATGTCGTCAATCTCTGTTTCGATGACGACGGTCTCGTCTTGTTCGAAATCCGTGACGCTCTCGCCGACGAGAACTCTCAGCACGTTAGGCTGCGGGAGGTCTTTCGTGCCCGCGCCATAGCCGATCTGGTGCCAGCGCGCTGGCGGCATGGAAAACTCCGGGGAGAGATATTTCAGAAGCGCCGCGCCGGTGGGCGTGGTCAGTTCTGTCTCGATCCCCGACGAGTAGACCGGAAAATCCTTGAGAAGCTCAAGCGTCGCCGGCGCGGGCACGGGGAGTTTCCCGTGCGCCGTCTCGATCATACCAGACCCGAGATTAATCTTAGACACGTACCATTGGTCAATCTGTAACGACTCTATCGCGACGGCAGCCCCGACGATGTCGCACATCGAATCGAGGGCGCCCAGCTCGTGGAAGTGCACGTCATCTATAGCAATGCTGTGAATCTTCGCTTCGGCTTGGGCCAGAGCGCTGAAGATCGCGATGGCTCGCGCCTTCTCGGCAGGCATCAATGAGCTTTTCTCAATCAGCGTGCGAATCTCCGACCAGTGCCGATGCGCATGAGAGTGGAAATCTGACTCAAAGCGCAGGTGGGTGGCAGCGATGCCCTGGCGCATCACGCGTTCGGTGTGCACCGAGATTGGGCCTAGGCCAAGCTGCGAGAGCTTCTCGCTCAAGAGCTGAGCTGTAATGAGCTGGGCGTCTATGAGCGCCGCGAGGAACATATCTCCGGCGATGCCGGAGAAGCAGTCTAAGTATGCGATCTTCATGGTTACGGGCCTCGCCGTTTGCGCCATTTGTTCTTATCTACAACAAACAGTGTGCCGCTCAATTGATTCTCCGGCACTGTTTGCAGAAGCTTGTGTAGCGCAGAATGCACGCTGGCTGCCTCTTGATATTTCATCTTCAACACAATGACTCCAAGATGGGAGCTGGGAGGAAAACGCCGAATGTCCCCGAACTCTTGGTCCCGCGTAAGCAATACTGCTCCAAGCTCCTGAGCTTTCGCAAACACTACGTGATCTTTGGCTCCGGCAAGACCTAACTCCTTGACTGTGATGACGGGATAGCCATGACGCCGAAGAAACTCGACGGTGATATCAAAAGTGCACTCATCGGCAAGGATCTTAAGCGGCATAGATCTCTTCGTTTTTCACAAGGGAGTTGGCATACCGGACGCAAGCCAGAATGTCCTCTTCTGTCAGTTGAGAATAACACTTCTCGATAATCTCTTTAGGGCTGAGCCCTTCGCCCAAGAGCTCCAGGACCATGTGGACAGGGATGCGCGTCCCCTCAATAACCGGCTTTCCAAAGCAAACCTCTGGGTCAATGATGATTCTCTCAGTGAGCCTGATCATAAAATCTCATCCTCCCTGTACAGTGTTGATCTTCGTCGCCAGCACGGCGGCGCCAAAGCCGTTATCTATATTGACCACAGCCACCCCCGGCGCGCAACTGTTGAGCATCGTCAGCAGCGCCGAAAGCCCGCCAAAGCTCGCCCCGTACCCCACGCTCGTGGGCACAGCAATGATGGGTTTATCCACAAGTCCTGCGACGACGCTGGGCAGCACCCCGTCCATCCCCGCTACTACGATCAGCACGCGCGCGGCGTTGAGACGCTCCCGATGGGCGAGAACTCTGTGCATCCCCGCGACTCCGACGTCATAGAGTCGCTCTGTCGGGTTCCCAAGATAGTGTGCCGTCACGGCGGCTTCTTCAGCGACGGGGATGTCTGAAGTTCCGGCGGTGACGACGAGCACCGTGCCACCCTGTGGAGCCTTGGGAGCCCCTAGGGTCATCAGCCGGGCTTGCTCGTGATAGATCACTTCAGGGAGCAGCTCTTGCACGGCGCGGGCTTGCTCTGGGGTGGCGCGCGTCGCTAAGACGGGCTCGGTCTTCTTGCGCAGCTCGCTCATGATAGCTGCGATCTGTTCTGGAGTTTTCCCCGGACAAAAGACGGCCTCAGCGACCCCACAGCGCCCCTCGCGCTCGAGGTCAGGACGAGCGAAAGGGTCTGAGGGCGCGGGGCTGTGGCCCTTGAGGGCTTCGTTCATGCTGCCGCTGCGATAGCCCATAAGATCGAGCGTCACGTAGCGGAAGCCGAGCTTCTTCAGATGAGTAGCCACAGCGTCGCGCTGCGCCAGAACTTTGGGCATCTCCTCTGGGAGCACTTCAATGCGCGCCATGTTCTCATGGTGGCGCACGCGCACTTGGCTCAGCCCTAGCCCAAAGAGAAACTCCTCGGCGTGCTCGATCTGTCTGAGCTTTTCAGGGGTGATCGCACTGCCGTAGGGCAGGCGCGAAGCTAAGCACGCCATCGCAGGCTTCTCAGCAGTAGGGAGCCCAAGCATCCGCGCGATCTCGCGAATTTCGGGCTTAGTCAGCCCAATCTCTAAGAGCGGGCTGCAAACAGTATATTCTTTGAGGGCGCGCATCCCTGGGCGAAAGTCTTGGGTATCCGAAGCGTTGGTGCCGTCGAGCACATGGGCAAAGCCGCGCGCGCGAGCTAGCTCGGTGAGCTTGCTAAAAAGCTCTTGCTTACAGTGAAAACAGCGGGTTGGGGGGTTATTGACATAGCGCGGGTCGTCCAGCTCGCGCGTGAAGATGATCTCGTGAGAGACGCCAAGCTGTTGCGCGAGCTTCTGTGCAGCTTCAAGCTCGCGCTGGGCGTAGACGGGCGAGTGCGCCGTCACCGCGAGCACACGATCCCCTAGTTCTTGCTTAGCGATAGCTAAGACGACCGAGCTGTCTACTCCCCCCGAGAACGCGACAATAGCACTACCGTAGCTTCGTATCAAGGCTCTCAAAGCCGTCAGTTTCTCTTGCAGGGTCATACTGCAACTGTAGCGAGTCGGTTGCGGGTGCGCAACCCCAAAACTATAATGAGGCAGCGCTATGGCTGAACCCCAAGGGATCACAGCGGAGCTCTATCGAGCCATTGTCACTATAGTAGATGACCGGGTCAAAGAGATTCGGGTCACCCGTGAGGATTTCGATCGGCTCACTCAGACAGTAGCCCAACTGGCTCAAGCGCAGGCGCGCACGGAGCAGCGTCTCGAAGAGTTGGCGCAAGCTCAAGCGCGCACCGAGCAGCGCCTGAACGAGTTAGCCCAAGCCCAAGCCCGCACGGAGCAACGCCTGGAGGAACTGGCCCAAGCCCAAGCTCGCACCGACGCAGCAGTACAGCAGCTCGTCCAAGCGCAAGCCCGTACGGAGCAGCGCGTAGAACAACTCGAAGGGGCGATGCAGCGCTTAGCTGAGGCTCAGGCGCGCACTGAGGAGCGTTTAGATCGCCTCGAAGCAGCCGTAGAGCGCTTAGCTGAGGCTCAGGCGCGCACCGAGGAGCGTGTAGATCGCCTTGAAGCAGCTGTAGAGCGACTAGCTGAGGCCCAAGCGCGCACCGAGCAGGCGCTCCAGCAGCTGGCGACCCAAGTCGGGGCCCTCAGCGATAACGTCGGCTACGGGCTGGAAGACATCGCGCGCGTCGTGCTGCCGGGGTATCTGAAACAACGCTATGGGGTCACAGTAGAGCGATTAGAACGCCGCATCTTCTCTGTGGATGGGCAACGGTTCGATGTCGATCTGTATGCCGAAGGCCGGCGCGGCAGGCGTCGGATAGTCGTGCTCGGCGAGGTGAAAGCGCGCATCTACGCCCGCGAGGTGCACTACTTCCAGCAGGTGCTCCAGGCGGTGCGCCCGCAGCTGCCTGCCGAGCCCCTGCCCGTGCTGTTTGGGTATTTTATTGATCTCTCAGCGATGGAAGCTGCGCAAGATCAGATTTTGCTCATTGCTGCGTATCAGCCCACTATGGAAGCGACGGCGCCGCGTCGCCGCCGTCGCACAAAAAGAGTATAATTGATGAGAAGGGGGGATGACTGATGGAACGGCTGACTGGGACATTCAAAGTGAAGTCTGGGCTCGCGGAGATGCTCAAGGGCGGCGTGATCATGGACGTGGTCAACGCCGAGCAAGCGAAGATCGCGGAGAAGGCCGGCGCGGTCGCGGTGATGGCGCTGGAGCGCGTGCCCGCTGATATTCGTGCCGCTGGGGGCGTGGCCCGCATGGCCGACCCCAAGAAGATCAAAGAGATCATGGACGCGGTCACGATCCCCGTCATGGCCAAGTGCAGAATCGGGCACTTCGTCGAAGCCCAGATCCTCGAAGCTCTCGGGGTAGACTACATTGACGAGTCGGAGGTGCTCACGCCCGCCGACCCTGAACATCACATAGACAAGTGGCAATTCAAAGTGCCGTTCGTCTGTGGGGCGCGCGATCTCCCCGAAGCGTGTCGCAGAATCGCTGAAGGCGCGGCAATGATCCGGACGAAGGGCGAAGCCGGCACCGGCGACGTCATCGAAGCTGTCCGCCATATGCGCTTGATGAACAAACAGATTCGCATCGTGCGCCAGGCCTCCGACGAGGAGCTGGTCGCGCTGGGCAAGGAGTGGGGCGCGCCCGTCGAGGTCTTGAGACTGATCAAAGAGCTCGGGCGACTGCCCGTGGTGAACTTCGCCGCCGGTGGGATCGCCACGCCCGCGGATGCCGCCTTGATGATGCAGCTTGGCTGCGATGGCATCTTTGTAGGGTCTGGGATCTTCAAGTCAGAGAATCCCGAAAAGCGCGCGCGGGCCATCGTCCTCGCTACGACGTACTATAACGATCCCAAAGTTCTAGCGGAGATTTCCGAAGACCTTGGGGAGCCGATGCCCAGCATCAGTGCCGCGCGTCTCCCAGAGCGAGAGCTTTTGCAAGTGCGTGGGAATTGAAACTATGCGCATTGGGGTGCTTGGACTCCAAGGCGACTTTCGCGAGCATCTTGCGGTATTGCGCTCGCTGGGCGTGGATGCCCGGGACGTGCGCACCAGGGCGCAGCTCGATGAGATCGAGGGCTTGATCATTCCCGGCGGCGAGAGCACGACCATGGCGTATCTGTTAGAGAAGATGGGGATGCTCTCGGTCTTGCGCGAGCGCGGCGAGCAGGGCTTTCCCATCTACGGCACGTGCGCGGGAATGATCCTCCTTGCGCGCGAGCTCAATGACGCTTATCCGGAGCATCGCCTCGCGCTGATGGATATCGCCGTGAAGCGCAACGCCTACGGGCGGCAGCTCGACAGCTTTGAGGCCGATATACATATCAAAGATATTGGGAAGTTTCGCGCGATCTTCATTCGGGCTCCCAAGATCGTGCAGGTGGGGCCGGGCGTCGAGATCTTAGCGGAGCACGACGGCGCCCCGGTGCTCGTAAGACAAAAAAATCTCTTGGCAAGCAGCTTCCATCCGGAGCTCACGGGTGATTCTAGGGTGCACGAGTATTTTCTGAAGATGGTCACGAAGGGGTAACCTATGGCTCACACGGGAGCGCCCGCGAAGAAGATGACGTATGAGGAGTTTTTAGCGTGGTGCGATGAAGACACTTGGGCGGAATGGGTGGACGGGGAGGTCATCATGGTTTCACCGGCGTCATTACCGCATCAAGAGATCAAGAGATTGCTTGTCACAATATTACAGACTTATGTGGAGCAACACGACCTGGGAGAAGTGATTGATGCTCCATTTCAGATGCGCTTAGCCGAGCTGCAGCGTGGGCGAGAGCCGGACGTGCTCTTCGTGGCCAAAGAGCATCTAGATAGACTGAGAGAGACGTATTTAGACGGCCCGGCGGACGTCGTGATCGAGATCGTCTCGCCGGAGAGCGGCCCGCGCGACCGCGGCGAAAAGTATTATGAGTACGAAGCCGCTGGCGTTCGCGAATACTGGCTCATTGATCCTGAGCGCCAGCACGCCGAGTTCTATCGCCTCAACAAGCAGCACAGATACGACTTGATCTCCCCCGATGATCAGGGCATCTATCGTTCCCACGTGATTCCCGGGTTTTGGCTGAAGGTAGGGTGGCTGTGGCAGCGTCCCCTGCCCCGTGTGCTCGACGTGCTCAAAGAGCTCAAGCTCATCTAAAAAATTATAAGGAGGTTCCCATGATTCGCGTCGCGTTAAACGGCTTCGGGCGCACCGCGCGCACGTTCTTTCGGATCGTCCACAAAGATCCCCAGATCGAGATCGTGGCGATCAATGTGCGATCGCAGACCCCAGAGCAAGCCGCGTATCTCTGTAAGTACGACTCCGTCTACGGGCGCTTCGACGGTGAGGTGAGCTTCGGCGAAGATTATATAGTCGTCAACGGCAAAAAGATTCAGCTCTTTCAAATCGAAGATCCCGCGAAGCTCCCCTGGGGAGAACTCAAAGTAGACGTCGTCGTCGAGGCGACCGGCGTCTTCCGCGATGCCCAAAAAGCGAGCAAGCACCTGCAAGCGGGAGCGAAGAAAGTTTTAATCACCGCCCCGGCCAAGGGCGACATCCCCACAATCGTCTGGGGGGTCAACGAGAAGATCTACGATAAAGCCAAGCACGCTATCGTTTCCGCAGCGTCGTGCACGACTAATTGTCTTGCCCCGATCGCGTACATTCTGCACAAAGAATTTAAGATCAAGAAGGGCTTGATGACCACGGTGCACGCCTACACCGCAAGCCAAAACTTGGTAGACGGCAGCAACAAAGATATGGTCGAGGGCCGCGCCGCGGCGATCAATATCATTCCGACGACGACGGGAGCAGCTAGTGCCATTGGGCTGGTCATCCCCGAACTCAACGGAAAACTCGACGGCATGGCCTTCCGCGTCCCCGTGGCGACAGGCTCGGTGACTGATCTTGTCGCGGAGTTAGAGAAGACCGTCACCGTGGAGCAGCTCAACGAGACGTTCACCCGCTATGCCCACGGCTCGATGAAGCACATCTTGGCGGTCTCGCAGTGGCCACTCGTGTCGAGCGATTGCATCGGCGACCCGCACTCGGCGATCGTTGATCTCAGCTCAACGAAAGTCATTGAGAAGAGCTTGGTCAAGGTCGTGGCGTTCTACGATAACGAGTGGGGCTACTCCGCGCGGCTGGCTGATCTCGTCAAATATCTATGATCGAGATTCTTACCAAGGCGCATTCGGGGTTGCGCTGGGTGGTGCTCGCGTTGATTCTTCTAGGGATCGCGCGGGCGGCGTGGGGCTGGCTCGGCTCGCCCTCGTATGCGAAGTTCGATCGCATGTGGGGAGCCCTCTCGAGCGGCCTGATGGACCTGCAGATTCTCTTGGGTGTTATTATTTTCTTTCTGGTAGACCCCGAAGTGCGCCCCAGTCTGTGGCACCCCGCGCTGATGCTCACTGCAGCTGTGAGTGTCCATCTGGGGACGATCTTCGCCCGACGCCTGAAAGAAGACCGCCGCAAGCACTATGCGCATCTCTTGGCGTATCTAGTGGGTCTACTCTTCGTTCTCTTGGGGGTCTATGCGGTGCGTGGCTCGCTCTTCTAGGAGGTCCTATGAGCGCGCTCCGGGAGAGGGTTTTCTACGCCGTGCTCGATCTGTTCTATCCGCCTCATTGCGCTGTGTGTGCTACCCCCTTCAGCGAGGGCGAGCGCGCGTTTCTCTGCGCAGACTGCGAGGGCAAGATCGAGCGCATAGATCAGCGTCACGTCTGCCGCTGCGGCTGCCCTCTCCCTGAAGGGCTCGATCTCTGCCCGTGGTGCGCTGCAGAGAGCGAGAGAGTCTTTGAGCAGATACGCTCATTCGGGTGGTACGAAGAGCGCGAAGACCCTAATCATGTGCTGAGCACGCTCATAAAAACTTTTAAGTACGGCGGCGAGCGGGCGCTCGCGCCCCTGTTAGCACGATATCTCGATGAAGCCGGACGGCCGCTGCGCCCTCAGATTGAGCGGATCACGTTTGTCCCCATGCGCCCCAAAGCTGAGCGCGAACGCGGGTTCAATCAAGCGGAGCTCTTAGCGCGCGAGCTGGGCAAGCTCTGGGGGATTCCCGTGGTGCGCGCCCTAGAAAAAATCAAAGACACTCAACCTCAAGCGAGCCTCTCCCACCACGAGGCGCGTCGGGAGAACATCCGCGGGGCCTTCCGACTTGCAAAATTTACCCCGTGCGCTAGTATTCTCATAGTAGACGACGTCTATACCACCGGGGCGACGCTCACTGAGTGCGCACGCCTCTTGAAGGAGGGTGGGATTTCGCAGCTCTACGGGCTCACGGTGGCGCGAGCCACCCAAAAAATATATGAAGATCCAAAGCATCGTGCTCAGTGAATATCAGTCGAACTGTTACATCGTCACCGTCGGCGACGTGGGGGTAGTCATTGACCCCGGCGAGGAGAGCCCTGAGCTGTTGGAGCTGATCGGAGACACGAAGATTCTCTATATTCTGAACACGCACTGCCATCCAGATCACATTGGAGGGGATGAGTTCCTGCGTCGGCGCCTGGGCGCAAAGCTGCTCTTCCATCCCGACGATCGTCCCATATTCGATTACTTTATGGCTAAGAGGGTCGAGCCCGACGGGTATCTTTACGATGGGCAGACCCTCGCGCTCAACGGGGTGCTCTTGGAAGTCTTGCACACGCCGGGGCACTCGCCGGGGAGCGTCGTCTTCAAGATCGAAAGCGAAAAGGTTCTCTTCACGGGGGATTTGCTCTTTGCCGGGAGCATTGGGCGTACTGACTTCCCCGGCAGCGATCCCCAGCAGATGGTCCGCTCGCTCAAGAGAATCTTGGCACTCCCTGGGGATTACACGATTTACTCTGGACACGGCCCGGTGACCAAACTCTCCGTCGAACGCTGGACGAACCCGTTCTTGCAAGATTTAGAGAGCCTCGTAGGAGGGTTGTGATGGCCAGCCGCGATGAGATCGAGCTCATCCGTGAGCGCGCCGACATGCTGGAGATCGTGTCGCGCTATGTCACCCTCAAGAAAGCCGGAAAGAACTATATTGGCTCATGCCCGTTTCACCAAGATAAGACGCCCAGCTTCACCGTCAACCCCGACAAAAAGCTCTTTCACTGCTTTGGCTGCAACGAGGGCGGCGATCTCTTTCAGTTCTTGATGAAGATTGAGCGCATTGACTTTGCTGAAGCCCTGGCGCGATTAGCCGCCCAAACGGGCGTCCCCATCCGGCGCGAGCGGGCCTCGCCCCTGCAAAAGCTCAAGGAGCTCAACGAGCGCGTCTGCCTCTATTTTCAGACAAACTTAGTCAGCCCTGCGGGCCAGAAGGCGCGCGAGTATCTGAGGCAGCGCGGCTTCTCCAAAGAGATCACGGAAAAATTCAGATTGGGCTACGCCCTGCCCCGCTGGGACGATCTTGTCAAGAAATTCCCCGAGCACGCTGCAGCCCTCGAGACGCTGGGCTTGGCGTTGCGCAGCAAGGACGGGTCGCTCTACGATCGCTTCCGGGATCGTCTCATCTTTCCCATCTGGTCTGCTGGGGGCGAGATCATCGGCTTTGCCGGACGAACCCTCAGCGACGAGGAGCCAAAATATCTGAATATCTCAAACACGCCGCTCTTTGAGAAGGGCTCGGTGCTCTACGGGTTGAACTTCGCGCGCGGTGCCGCTGCTGCCTCGGAGACGCTCATCATCGTCGAGGGCTACACCGACGTGATGAGCGCGCATCAAGCGGGGATCGAGAACGTCGTCGCGGGGATGGGCACGGCGCTCACCCAAGCCCAAGCCCAGCTGGTGAAGCGCTATGCCACGCGCGTGATCTTGGCGTACGACCGGGATGCCGCAGGGCGAGCCGCAACTTTGCGGGGCATGGCCAACTTGCGCAACGCGGGGCTCGACGTCGCAGTCGCTCTGCTGCCCCCAGAGCACGACCCCGATAGCTTCGTGCGCGCCTATGGGCGCGAGGCGTTGGCCCGGCTTCTTCAGCAAGCCATCCCGTTCCATCAGTTCTATTTACAGAGTCTCTTAGAAGATCACCCGCCGACAACGGTGGCCAGCAAAGAAAAGATCTTACAGAGTACGAGGGAATTCCTGCCCACGCTGGCCAGCGCGGCCCTGCGCTATGAGATCATTGGGGAACTTGCGCGGGTGCTCAACTTACCCGAAGAAGAGGTCGCACGGGCCGTGAAAGTCGGCAAGCGAGTGGGTATAATGGCGACGCCTGATACGGGGGAATCTGCGTGGGGACCGGAAGAGCATGTGCTCTACTTGGTGCTCCAGGGGGATCTCCCCGTCAGTCAGGTGCGCTCCGCGCTGGACGTTCAGGACTTTACGCGGTATCCTGAGATCGCTGGGGCGCTGTGGGAGCTTGGCGACTCCTGGACGATCGCCCAGCTGATGGATCGTCTATCAGGGGAGGACCAAGCGGTGGTGCGGCGGCTGCTGCTCAGCCCGCCGCCGTGGCACAAGAGCGATCAGGCGAAGGTCCTCCAGGATGCCCTGGCGCGGATGCGCCGGGCGCGCGTCGAGAGGCGGCTGGCGCGGTTGCGCGAGGAGGTGCGAGCAGCCGAGCAAGCCGGGGATCGCGAGCGGGTGTGGCAGCTCCAAGAGGAGCTCGTGCAACTTCTCCACGGGGGAAGGAGGTAGTGTGAGCGCCAGAGGGTTGGAGCAGGACTTCGGGACCAATGGCCTGCCAGATGATGCGGCCATCTATGACATCCCGGAGCTCTCGGAAGAGGAGCTCGAGGAGCAGCTCGAGGAGGAGGTCGACGAAGAACTCGACGAGGAGGGCGAGGAGTGGGAAGGGGAGGCCGAGCACGACCCGGTCAAGCTGTATCTCCAAGAGATTGGGCGGGTCAGCTTGCTCTCCCGGGAGCAGGAGATCGAGCTTGCCAGCCGGGTCGCCGCTGGGGAGAAGTGGGCTCGCGATCAGCTGATCCTGGCCAACTTGCGCTTGGTGGTCTCCATCGCCAAACGCTACCTGGGCCGTGGGCTCTCATTCTTAGATCTCATCCAAGAGGGCAATCTCGGCTTGATACGCGCGGTGGAGAAGTTCGATCACACCAAGGGGTATAAGTTCAGCACGTACGCGACGTGGTGGATCCGCCAGGCGATCACGCGCGCCATCGCCGAGCAATCGCGGACGATTCGCATCCCCGTGCACATGATCGAGGCGGTGCGCGAGCTGCAGCGCCTCAAGAAGGAGCACCTGCACGAGCACGGGGCCACCCCAGACCTCGAAGCGCTCTCGATGGAACTGGGCATTCCCCAAGAGAAGATCAAGCAGGTCGAAAACGTCTCCCAGTACACGACGTCGCTGGAGCGCCCCATCGGCGAGGACGAAGAAGATACCCTTGGGGATTTCATCGAGGACAAGAACGCCCCCTCGCCCACCAAAGAGACGTATCGGATGTTCTTAGTCGAGGAGCTCAACAACGCGCTCAATCAGCTGACCGACCGGGAGAAAGAGATCTTAAAGTTGCGCTATGGGCTCGAAGACGGGCATCCGCGCACCCTGAAAGATGTCGCGCGGGTCTTCAATATCACGCGCGAGCGGGTGCGCCAGATCGAGATCAAAGCGCTGGAGAAGCTCAAGCACCCAACACGCAAAGAGGAACTCCAAAAGTTCCGGCAGCTCTTGCTCAGTGAAGAGTGAGCAACCTCTCTTGATCTTGGGGCCGACGGCCACGGGCAAGTCCGAGCTAGCCGTAGCTATCGCGGAGCATCTTGATGGCGAGATCATCTCTGCTGACGCCCGCGCCATCTATAGAGAGCTCAATATTGGCACAGCAAAGCCCCCTCCGCACTTGCGCGCCCGAGTTCCGCACCATCTCATAGATCTTCTCGATCCTACCGAGCACTATGATGTGATGCGCTTCCGCCAGGATGTGCTGAAAGCCCTCGAAGAGATTCGCGCCCGAGGAAGGCTGCCCATCGTTGTGGGCGGGAGCACGCTCTATATCTCGGCGCTGACGGGAACGTTCTTCGCCGGCCCCAAGGCCGATCCCCAAATCCGTCAGCGCCTCGAAGCTCAGCCCCAAGAGCACTTACGAAAGCGTTTGGAAGAGATCGATCCCGAAGCCGCACAGCGCATTCACCCTAACGACAAAGTCCGCACCGTGCGCGCGTTAGAAGTCTACGAGCTCACGGGGCTGCCCATCTCCCGCTGGCACAAAGAGTCGAAAGTCCCGTTCCCGTATAAATTTACAAAGATCGGGCTCACGCTCAATAGAAAAATTCTCTACGAGCGCATCAACGCGCGCGTCGAGCAGATGCTCGCATCTGGGCTCTTAGAAGAAGCCAAAGCTTTGAAAGCTAAGCTCACCCCGGAGATGCCCGCTTACAGAACTATTGGGTACGAAGAGCTCTTTCAGTATCTTGACGGCAAGATCTCTTACGACGAAGCCGTGAGACTCATAAAGAAGCACACCCGCGAGTACGCCAAGAGACAGATCATCTATTTCAAGCGCGAGCCCGATGTCCACTGGATTGACGTGACGGGGAAGCCCCTCGAAGAGATTCTGAACGCAGTCTTAGGGATTCTGGAGCTGAGCGACGCGGCGTAGGATCTCCTTGGCGACCTCGCGCTTGGGCAGACACGGCAACGTTTCGCTCTTCCCATCGCGATAGAGCAGCGTCACGATATTCGTCTCGACCTCCGGCCCGGCCCCCGGCACAGTGATGTCGTTGGCCACGATAACATCTAAATTCTTCTCTTTGAGCTTCTCGCGCGCGTGCGCTAGGACGTCTTCGGTCTCGGCAGCAAAGCCCACCAAAATCTGATTTTTCTTCTTGCGCTTGCCCAGCTCAGAGAGAATGTCCGGGGTTTTTTCTAACACTATCGTCAGCTCACGCGCCCCGGATTTTTTGAGCTTTTGTGAAAAAAATTTCTTGGGGCGCCAGTCGGCCACCGCCGCGGCCATGAGAATCAGATCGTACTGCGCGAAACGCTCCAGCACTGCTTCTTTCATCTCTGCGGCGCTCTCGACCCTGACGCACTCGACCCCAGCGGGCGGGGGAAGCTGCGTCGGCCCGGTGATGAGACAGACTTTCTCAGCCCCGAAGTTGCGCGCTTGCTCCGCGAGCGCGTAGCCCATCTTCCCTGAGCTCTTATTGGTGATGCAGCGCATGGGATCGAGCATCTCGCGGGTGGGCCCGGCGGTCACCAAGACCCGCCGCCCCTGCAAGAGCGCGCCTTCGGCAAAGATCTCCTCGATCGCTTGGAGTATTCTCTCTTCAGACGGAAAACGCCCGATCCCCTCCCGCCCGCTCGCTAAGTGCCCCACCTCCGGCTCCAGAAAGCGATAGCCTAGCCCCGAGAGCTTCTCTTTGTTCTCTTGGAAGATGGGGTTGGTGTACATCTGGGATTCCATCGCTGGGATCACCAAGATGGGGGCACGAGTCGCAGCTATGGTGGTCGTGAGGAGATCGTCGGCAATGCCGTGAGCGAGCTTGCCCACAATATCGTAGGTCGCGGGCATGAGCACAAAAAGATCTGCCCAGTACGCTAGCTCAACATGCGCCAGCGGCTCCTCCCACAGATCCGTGAGCACTTTGTGATGGGAGAGCGTCTCAAACGTCATGGGCGTGACGAAGTGGCGGGCCGCGCGGGTCATAATAACTCTCACTTCTGCGCCCGCTTGCGCGAGCTTACTGACAATATGCGCGGCTTTGTATGCAGCGATCCCGCCGCAGATGCCCGCGACGATCCGTTTTCCCGAAAGAACGTTCATGCTTCACCAGACTCCGTCTGGACTGCACACCTTTGCCAGCCTCCGGCTGGCAAAGATGCACGTCAAGCGAAGCTTGCTAATAGCGCCGCGTGCGCCACAAGTTGCGCATCCCCGCCAGAAACTCCGGCACAACTGTCTTGGAGAACCTCGGCCAGATGACAACCACAACAAAGAGCAGCCACCCGATCAACAACGCCCCATAGTAAGGGACTTGGGTCACGGCCACTAAGAGCATCCCAAAGTACGGGGGCACCTGCACCGCCCAGCGCAGATGGAGCGCCTTGAAGTACCACAGCGCCAGCGCTACGAGCGCAAGATATCCGAGCGCGACCGCAGGCGAGATGAACCCCTGCAACGCCAAATAGACCCAACACCCAAACGAGAGCGTCATGTCCGCCGTCAGGTCGTGATCGCTCATGAACGTATGAATTTGACGGGGATCGCGACGGGCTATCGCCCCATCAATGAGATCGGTCACCCAGGCGAGCCACAGGGTGAGCATGGCCGCTTCGAGGCTATTCTTCTGCAGCCCCAACCAGATGAGATAGAGTCCGCAGAAGAACCGCAACCCCGTCAGCAAGTCGGCGAGCGTCTTGGCGTGCATCATGCCTGCCACCTCCCGACTTGTACTATAGCCTAGAGCGATTTTTTTGGCAAATGGCGCCGGTACTCCCTGAGGGCGATCTTGAGGGTATGAAGGGCGAGCAGGGCGCAGCGCGGACGGGTGAGCATCACTTCGCGTCCCACCCAGCTCATAATATCTTCAGGGGAGAGGGCTTCGGCATACGCGAGCGGTTGGCCCTCCAGCTTTTCGGTGAGAATCGAAGCAGAGGCTTGGCTGACGGTGCAGCCCTCGCCCTCAAAAGAGATCTCCGCAATGCGCTCGGCTTCGTCTATCTTGAGATAGAGCGTGAGGACGTCGCCGCAGCCGGGGTTGCCCCAGCTCATCATGATGTCGGGGTCTTCGATCTTTCTCCGGTTGCGCGGGTTCTCGTAGTGATCTAGTAAAAATTCGATCTGGGCTTGGCGGTCCATGCTACGGTTCTGGCCCCTTCTTGATCGGCACGTTCACCAAGTTGCCCCACTCCGTCCACGAGCCGTCGTAATTTTTGACTTTGGGATAGCCCAACAGATACGTGAGCACGAACCACGTGTGGGAGCTGCGCTCCCCGATGCGGCAGTACGCAATGATCTCTTTCTCCGGGGTGATCCCGTAGCTTTCGTAGAGTCTTCTGAGCTCCTCGGCGGGCTTGAAGGTGCTGTCGTCGGGGTTGACGGCTTGGGCCCAGGGGATGTTGAGCGCGCCGGGGATATGCCCCCCGCGCAGCGCGCCCTCTTGGGGATATTCGGGCATGTGAATCAGCTCGCCTGTGTACTCCTTGGGGGAGCGCACGTCAATCAAGACCCGATCCGAACGGTTCAAGCTTGCCAGGACTTCGTCGCGGAACGCCCGAATGGAGGGATCGGGCTCCTTGGCACGATAGACGGTCTTGGGGAAGGTCGGAACTTCTTTAGTGAGCGGGCGCTTCTCGTCGAGCCACTTCTTGCGCCCGCCGTTCATGATCTTGAGTTTTGTATCGTCATGGCCGAAATAGCGAAAGAGCCAGAACGTGTACGCGGCGTACCAATTGTGCTTGTCGCCGTAGAAGACGACGATAGTATCGTTAGAGATGCCCTTCTCGCTCATGAGTCTCTCGAACTCTTCTTTGGTGAGGAAGTCGCGCTTGGAGGGGTGCTGAAGCTCTGTGAACCAATCTATCTTGACGGCTCCGGGGATATGGCCTTGTTCGTAGAGCAGGACGTCTTCGTCCGACTCGACGATGCGCACCTTGGGGTCGTTCAGGTGCTCTGCGACCCAGCTCGTCTCTACCAAGACATCGGGGCGTGCATAGCCCATAGGATCGCCTCCTGCCACACGGCACACGATAAAGTATAAAAAATCGGACTAATTTTGTCAAGTTTTTCGGCTAGAGGGCCCTTGACAAACCTCCAAGCTTGTGCTATATACTTGGCCAAATAACTTTAGAGTCGATATGCCAACCCTCACGAAGGGAGGTGACCTGTGACAGGGGGGGTAAGAAGAAGCGCACAAACGGAATAAAAAATCTCTTCTAAAGGAGGGGTGAAAATGTATACGATCTCAAGACGAAGCTTTCTGAGGGCTGCCGGCATTGGAGCGCTCGCTATTATGAGCCCCTTCCGGGTATCCGGGCAGCCTCCCACCTTAAAGATCATCCAATGGCAACACTTCGTCCCCGCTCACGACAAATGGTTCGACGCCTTTGCCAAAGAATGGGGTCAGAACCGAAACCCGCCGGTCAACGTCGAGGTTGAGCATATCTCCTTTGCCGACATCGTTCCTCGGGCTAAGGCCATCGTGGCCGCAAAGAGCGGACCAGATCTATATGGCTTCCTGGCGCCTCCGTCTCAGTTCATCGAGGACGTCATTGACCATACGGACATTATCAAGACCCTCGAGGCCAAGTACGGACCCTACAGCGTCCTCGCTCGGAAGAGCACGTACAACCCCAGGAACAATAAGTTCTTCGGCGTCTCCAACATGTGGACGATCGATCCCTGGGACTACCATAAAGATATATGGGAAGCCATCGGCATGCCGAACGGCCCCAGCACGCTTAACGACCTACTCGTCGCGGGGGATGAGATAAAGAAGAAGTTCCCCAATGTTCCCATCCCGATTGGCGTCGGCTTCAGCCAGGACATTGACTCCAACATGGCCATGAGGGCGATCCTGTGGTCGCACGACGCCTCTATCCAAGATGAGAACGAGCAGGTCGTGCTCAACTCCCCGGAGACGCTGGAGGCCATTCGCTTTGCAGTCGAGCTCTTCAAGCGGGCCAGCCCAGAGGTCCTCACGTGGAACGCAGCCTCGAACAATCAGGCGTTCAACTCGCGAGCGACCTCGATCATCCTCAACTCGATCTCGGCTTATCGTGCCGCCCAGGACAACAAACTAGCACTGCCCGGAGGAGCGCCTGGCTCTTTGGCCGATAATACATTCTTCACCGGAGCGCTCAAGGGGCCGCGTGGGACAGCCTTGTCCAGCGAGCACGTCATGCACGTCTACGTCATCTGGAAGTTCTCCAAGCAGCAAGACCTGGCCAAGGAGTTCCTGGCCCATCTTGTAGCGAACGCGCGGGCTGAGGCTCTCAACAGCAAGCTTTACGACACCCCATCGTTCCTTGGGGCGATGGCCGATCCGAACGTGCCCGTTGCTCAGAAGCCGCGGGCAGGATGGGAGTGGCTCAAGGCGCAGTTTGAGAAGGACCCCAACAGCCATAAGCCCGATGACCCTGCTCAGACCCAGAAGCTGAAGGTTCTCTTCGGCGGTGTGGAGGAACCCCTCCCCGATGGAAAGGTCAAGCCAGGCTGGTCCACCAACATCGGGCACCCTGGCCCGGCCAACCCGGCCATCAGTCAGATCTTCGACGACTACGTGCTTGTGGACATGTTCGCCAAGGCCGCTACGGGCAAGCTGACCCCCGAAAAGGCCCTCGAAGAAGCGAACGCGCGCGTCAAGCAGATCTTCAACAGTTGGCGCCAACGCGGGCTTGTAGGGGGAGATCCAGCCAAGGACAAGTAGCTGAGAGCAAGGGGGAGGCCGCGCGGCCTCCCCCTCTGCTCAATTCGCCCAAGGGGGTCACCCAATGGCTGCTGTCGAGACGAGAGGCTTGAAGAAATACTTCGGCAAGGTGCGCGCGGTAGACGGGGTAGACCTAGAAGTGAGGGACAAAGAATTTCTCGTGCTGTTGGGGCCCTCCGGCTGCGGCAAGACGACGCTCTTGCGCATCATCGCCGGGCTGGAGCAACCCACAGCTGGCGAAGTGCTCATCGGCGGCCAAGTCGTCAATGACCTTCCCCCGCGGGCGCGCCGCATCGCTATGGTCTTCCAAAGCTATGCGCTCTATCCCCACAAGACGGCCTTTGACAACATCGCCTTCCCCTTGAAGGCCCAAGGTCTCAGCCGAGCCATGATCAAAGAGAAGGTGGAGTGGGCCGCGGATATGTTGGGGATCGCTCATCTGTTGGATCGGAAGCCCCGCGAGCTTTCGGGGGGAGAGCGCCAGCGGGTGGCGCTGGCGCGGGCCATCGTGCGCGAGCCCACCGTGTTCTTGCTCGATGAGCCCCTCAGCAATCTTGACGCGAAGCTGCGCCATGCGGCCCGCGACGAGCTGAAGCGCTTCCAACGCAACATCGAGACCACGACGATCTACGTCACCCACGACCAAGTCGAGGCTATGGGCCTGGGAGATCGCATCGCGGTGATGAACGCCGGCAAGGTGAGACAGATCGGAACACCTCATGAGGTCTATCACGAGCCTGCCGATACGTTTGTGGCGACCTTCGTGGGGACGCCCCCGATGAATCTCATCGCGCGGGATGACGTGATTATCGGCTTTCGCCCGGAGAGCTTTCTGCCCCAAGAAGTCTATAACGCCCACGATGATCTAGTAAAGTTTCAATTTCACGTGCGGCGGATCGAGCACCTGGGCTCCGATCGGCTGCTGTACGGCTTCCTCAAGGGCAAGGACGAAACCAACATCATCGCCAAGCTCCCTCTCACCGTGTCCGTACAGATCTGCGAAGGAGAGGAGTACAAGTTTGCGGTGCGCACCAGCGACTTGAAATTCTTCGATCGAGAAAGCGGCCTGCGCACCGAAGCGCGCTTCTAGCATTATGGCTACTATCGCCCGCGAGGCTCCTAAGATTCGGTGGCGGTATCTACTAGATCGCGAGCGTTTGCTCGGTTCGCTGCTGCTAAGCCCTGCCATCGGCTATATAGTGTTATTGATCGGTGTCCCGCTGCTGTTAGCCATCTATTTGAGCTTCACCAACGCCATCAGCGGGCATCTGGAGGCCGATTTTGTGGGGCTGAAGAATTTCCGCACCATCGTGAGCGATCCCATCTTCCTGCAGGCTCTCCAGAACACTTTTATCTTCACGTTTGTCTCCCAGCTGATCGTGGTAATCTTAGCTAAGATTTTAGCGCTGGCGTTGGTCCAGAGCTTTCCAGGGAAGCCTCTGGTGCGCTTCTTGATCTTGCTGCCCTGGGTGGCTCCGATCAGCCTGACGACGCTTGCGTGGGACTGGGTGCTGGGGGCGAGCAACTCCAGCCTCAGTGTCGTCAATTGGACGTTGCGCGCCATAGGGGTGCTCGGCCCTACCGACTGGATCTATTGGACGGCCTTCCCCGGCTCGGCGATGGCCGCCATCATTCTCATTCACGTCTGGAGGATGCTCCCCTTCGCTACGATCATCTTGCTGGCGGGGCTCACGTCCATCCCCCAAGAGATTCAAGACGCGGCTACCGTAGATGGGGCCGGCTTCTGGCGCCGCCTCTTTGAGATCACGCTTCCGCTGATGCTGCCCATCGTAGCCGTGGCTGTGCTCTTTGGGATCATCTTCACCGCCACGGATATGACCGTCGTGTACATCCTCACTCGAGGCGGGCCTTATAATAGCACCCATGTGCTGGCGAGCTTAGCTTGGCAGCGGGGGATCTTTGGGGGGCAGCTTGGGGAGGGGGCAGCCATCGCGATCTTTCTCCTCCCTCTTTTGGTCATCGTCGCTTTCTTGATGCTGCGGCTCGCCCGCCGCACCGAGGTGGTCTAGATGCTCACACGGCTGAAAAAGCTCGGCGCGAAGCTCTCCCTGTATGCCCTGGTGCTGCTCTTTGTAGCTTTTGCAGTCTTCCCCTTCTATTGGATGACAGTGAGCACGTTCAAGCGCAACGAAGATCTCTTTCACGTGGCGACCGACCCTGCGCACAATCCCTATCTGTTCAACCTCCCTCCGACTCTGGAACACCTGACCCAGCTCTTCTTCGAAACCCGCTACGTCACGTTCGTGCTGAACACGTTCTTCGTTGGAGTGCTCGTCGTCGGGATTACTTTGCTGATCTCTGTGCCTGCGGGGTATAGCTTGGCGCGGCTGTCGGGGCAATGGGGGGAGAAGCTGGGCATCGGCATTTTTCTCACGTATTTGGTGCCCCCCACCTTGCTCTTCATACCCTTGGCTCGCTTGATCGCTCTGTTGGGCCTCCAAGACTCGCTCTGGGCTCTCGTGCTCATCTATCCGACGTTCACCATCCCCTTCTGCACGTGGCTGCTCATGGGCTTTTTTAAATCCATCCCCAAAGATATCGAAGAGCAAGCCCTGGTGGATGGCTGCAGTCGCCTGGGAGCCGTGATCAAGACGGTGCTCCCCTTGGCCGTCCCCGGCCTGCTCACGGTGGTGATCTTCTCGTTTACCCTCGTGATGCAGGAGTTCGTGTATGCCCTGACCTTCATACTCTCCGTGGGGAAGATGACGATCAGCTTAGGGGTCCCCATTGCGCTTGTGCTGGACGTCTATCGCTGGGGGCCCCTCATGGCAGCGACGCTGATCTCGAGCATCCCTGTGGCGATTCTATATAATCTCTTTCTCGATCGCTTCATCGCCGGGTTTACCGGAGGAGCAGTGAAGGGCTAACACTAAAAGACGCTTCGTACCAGCCCGCCATCTACTTGGATGGCCGTTCCGGTGATATAGCGCGCGTTCTCTGAGGCCAAGAACGCGACAAGATCGGCGAGCTCCTCGGGTTGCCCCATCCGCCCCATCGGGATGTCTTTCGTCCAGAAGCGTCGGGCTTCCTCGACGTTGCCCGAAGCCCGCAGCAGCTGCTCCATACGATCTGTCTGTGTGGGGCCAGGGCAGACCGTGTTCACCGTGATCTTCATAGGAGCAAGCTCATTAGCTAAGCTCTTGGCCAAGCCCACCACCGCCAAGCGCAGCGAGTTCGAGAGTATTAAATTATCAATGGGCTGTTTGACTGAAACAGACGCGATATTGATAATTCGTCCGCCGCCGCGCTTTTGCATATACGGGATAGCTTCTCGGCACAGACGGACGACGCTCATGAGTGTCAGCTGAAACGCTTGCTCCCACGCAGAGTCGTCGCAAGCGAAAAAATTCCCCGGCGGCGGCCCCCCAGCGTTGGTGACCAGCACGTCCAGCCCGCCAAAGCGCCTGACCGTCTCGGCGACGAGATTCTTAATCTCGTCGTAGCGCGTGACGTCGGCGCGGATGGGCAGGACTTCAGCGCCGGTGCGCCGCGCGATCTCCTGCGCCGTGGCGTTCAGAGTGCTCTCATCGCGGGCGCAGATCGCAACTTTCATGCCCTCTTGGGCGAATCTCATGGCGACAGCTTTGCCCAGCCCCTTGCTCGCAGCAGCGACAATCCCGACCTTCCCGGCAAGCCCTAGGTCCATAGCTTGATCTCTCCCTTCTTCGCTTTGAGCAGATTTTACTCAAATGGGGCGCCTGGGTCATCCCCAAGGGACAGCCGCGCTTGGTAGTCTTCCCGATCTCTGCTACAATAAAATGCACCGGAGTGGGTTCCCGATGAAGATCCTCGTGGTGGACGACGACCCTGACATTGTAAGACTGCTCAAATATTTTCTAGAAGCCAAGGGCCGACAAGTCCAGACGGCCTCCACGGGGGCAGAAGCGCTGGAGCTCTTTAAGAGAGAGCCGCCTGATCTGGTGATCTTAGATGTTATGCTGCCAGGGATGGACGGCTGGACCGTGCTCCAGAAGATCCGCGAGTCTTCTCAAGTGCCCGTGCTCATGCTCACCGGCAAAGACGCCCCAACGGACAAAGCCAAGGGGCTGCTCTCCGGGGCCGATGACTATATTGCGAAGCCCTTCGATCTTGCTGAGCTGGAAGCGCGGATCGTCGCCGTGATGCGCCGCTATAAGCCCTCAGCCCGGCCCGCGCTCATTCGCGTGGGCGACCTCGAAATTGACGACTCCGTCAAGCACGTCAAAGTCAAGGGCCGCACCGTCTCCCTCTCGCCCAAGGAGTATGAGCTTTTAAAGCTCTTAGCCTCGGAGCCGGGGCGCGTCTTCTCCCACCAAGAGATCATCGCTGCAGTTTGGCAGAACAAACCCCTCATCACGTCGAGCGACGTGACCAAATATATCTATCTGTTGCGAGAAAAGCTCGAAGACGACCCGGAAAACCCCAGATATATCCTGACGGTGCGCGGGTTTGGGTACAAGCTCGCCGCCTAGGGCTTCCATCGAATTTCCATCTTTTTGGAAGGATTTTTTCTTCTCTTAGCTATCGTTTTGGCATGGGCGTTCTTTTAGAATGTGGGCGTCAACATCTTCAAAGGAGGATATGACGACCATGAAGACCATCAAGAAAATCGGACTGGCAATCGGGATCGTCGCGTTGGCGGGGGTGCTGAGCCTCATCCAGGGGCAGGCCCAGGTGAGCGGGACGGCTACGTGGAACATGGGCAACTATATCGAGCTGAACGTCATCGGCGGGAACAGCTTGGACTGCGACTTCGGGCAGATTGACGACCCCAGGCCCAATTATCTGTGCAACCCTAGAGGAGCCAACCTGCAAGTGAAGAGCAACGGCGAGTGGGTGCTGACGACGGTCAAGTCGGCCTTTGTGGGGTCGCCCGATCCGCGCCCGGTCATCCGCGTTTCCGATTCGCCTAACTGCCAAAATGGCCCTACCAACACCTTACCCGGGGGCACGGTGCTCGTGGACTTTGGCGCGAACTCCGGCCAAGTCCAGGGCCAGGGCAATCAAATCTTTCAAATCTGCTATGCCCTGCGGGGTGGCGATATCGGCCAGGCCGGAACGCTCGGTGCCCTCAGCGCCAATACGGCCTACAGCGTGACGTTCACCTACACGGCCACCGCAAGGTAACAAACAGAGATCGCATCGGTGCTGCGGGCGGGAGCATTCCCGCCCGCTTTTTTTTCTCATTATACCGGCTGCTCAAGCAGCCGACTCAGGGAAACGTAGCACTCGTGGCGCGGACGCTGGCTCTTGCGAGAAAAACACTTTTTGGAGTATATTGAGAGGGGTTTTCACCATGACGCGCCTGAGAGAGCTGTGGAGCCGCCAGCGCAGCGTGATCATCGGCAGCCTGGGGATTCTCTTCAATCTCCTCTATTTGACGTTGGACTATCTCGAAAACCCCCAGAACTGGAGCGCCCGTCTTGCCCAAGAGTTCGCCCAAGAACCCTGGCTGTATATCGGGCTCTTCTTGCTCATCCCGCTCTTTGTGGCCATCGCCGTCTTATTGGAGAGAACGGAGCGCGAGCGCCGACGCTTCCAGACGCTCTTTGAGGCTGCTAGCGACGGCATCTACGTGCGCGATCTCGACGGACGCATCAAATTCGCGAACTCCAAATTCTTGGAGATCCACGGGGTTCGCCTCGAAGAGGTCATCGGGCGGCGCTCAACAGAGCTCTTATCGCTGCCGCGCCCGGAGCGCCAGCGCATCTCCTGGATGATCCGCCAGGCGGCCTTGCGCGGCGAGCCCCCGCCCCCACTCGAAGCGCCCTTCCGCCGCCCCGACGGCTCCCCCGGCTGGCTCAACGTCAACCTCGCTTTTATCAAAGAAGGCCATCAAATCAAAGAAGTCCTGGGGATCAGCCGAGACATCACCGAGCTCAAGAGAAACGAACTCCTCACAACGAGCCAGAATCGAGTTCTGGAGCTTCTGGCAAGCGGCGCCCCGCTCAGCGTGATCTTAGAGACTATATGTCGCTCGGTCGAGGAGCTAGTCCCTGGGGTGCTGTGCTCCATTTTACTTTTAGAGGGCGACAGACTCCGCCACGGCGCCGCCCCCAGCCTCCCGCACGACTATAATCAGAAAGTTGATGGGCTAAAGATCGGGCCGACGGCGGGGTCCTGTGGCACCGCAGCGTATCTGAAAAAGCCCGTCATCGTCAGCGATACGTTCACCGATCCCCTGTGGGCGGACTTTCGCGATCTCGCCCAGCAATACGGGCTGCGGGCCTGCTGGTCTACCCCGATCCTCTCGCAGCAGGGGGAGGCGCTGGGGACGTTCGCCATGTACTATCGCGAGGTGCGCTCGCCCAGTGCTTATGAGCTCCAGCTCATCGAGAGGACCGCGCACTTGGCATCGCTGGCGATCGAGCGCGCCCAGACCCAAGCCCAACTGCGCGCCAGCGAGCAGCGCTACCGCTCGCTCTTCGAGTCCGTGCCCATCGGGCTCTATCGCTCCACTCCCGAAGGGCGTATCGTAGATGCCAACGACGCTTTAGTGCAGATGCTCGGCTATCCCAGCCGCGAGAAGCTCTTAGAGACCCCGGCCCAGGCGCTCTTCTGCGATCCCGCTGATCGGCAGCGCTGGCAGGCGGAGATGGACGCCAAGGGCGTCGTGAGCTACTTTGTCACGCAACTGAAGCGCTACGACGGCACGCCCATCTGGGTCGTAGACCGCGCCCGCGCCGTGCGCGACCCTCAAGGCACGATTCTCTACTACGACGGGAGCCTCGTTGACATCACGGAGCAGCGGCGCTCAGAGGAGGCGCTCCGCGCCAGCGAAGCCCGCTATCGAGCCTTGGTGGAGAGCAGCCCAGATGGCATTGGCATCCACCAGGATGGGCGAATTGTCTTCATCAATCCAGCTGGGGCGCGACTGTTGGGCGCTCAGAGCCCTGATGAGCTCGTGGGCAAGCCTATCGAGGACATTATCCACCCTGATTATCGCGAGGTCGTGCGCGAGCGCATCCGGCGCAGTTTAGCAACAGGACAGCCGGCTCCTCCCCTCACGGAGAAATTCATCCGTCTGGACGGCACCGTGATTGATGTCGAAGTCACAGCTGTGCCCATCATATGGGAGGGCCGGCCTGCCATGCAGGTCGTCTTTCGCGATATCACCGAGCGCAAGCGCATGGAAGAAGAGCTGAAAGCCTCCGAAGAGCGCTATCGCGACCTCTTCGAGAACGCCAACGACGGGATCTATATTCTCGATAGGGCCGGTCGCATCGTGTCATTCAACCGCAAGGCCGAAGAGATCACCGGGTACACGTTGGAGGAGGTTCGCGGCCAGTCATACACGCTCTTTCTTCCTCCCGGCCCGGAGCGCAAGAAGGCCCGCCGCGCGTTTCTCAAAAATATGCGCGGGCAGTCCGATAAGACCGAGCTGACGATCATACGCAAGGACGGCCGCGAAGTTATCTTAGAGCTGAGCACCCGGCCGATCTGGCAGGGCGGCCAGATCGTCGGGATTCAAGGGATCGGGCGCGACATCACCGAGCGCAAAGAGCTAGAAAGATTGAAGTCAGATTTCATCAGCACTGTCTCGCACGAGCTGCGCACCCCGCTCACGTCCATCAAGGGCTATGTGGACTTGGTCTTAGCGGGCGACGTCGGCCCGCTCACCCCGGAACAGAAAGAGTTCCTCACGATCGTCTCCCAGAACACGACTCGGCTCACGGAGCTCATCAACGATCTGTTAGAGATCGAGCGCCTGGAGTCGGGCAGGATCGAATTCGAGTTCGCCGAGCTGGACTTGGCAGAAGTCTTGGAGAACGTCGCGCGCTCGCTCCACGTGAACGCGGAGCAGAAGGGCTTGGAATTTCTCACGGAGATCCCTTCGGGGCTGAAGGTGCGCGGAGACCGCGAGCGCCTCGCCCAGGTCTTCCTCAATCTCTTGAGCAACGCCATCAAGTACACTCCCGCCGGCACGGTGGAACTCAGAGCACACCAAGAAGATGACGCCGTCGTCGTAGAGGTGCGCGACACGGGGATCGGACTCTCAGAGAGCGATCTGCAAAAGCTCTTTCAGAAATTCTTTCGCTCAGACAACCCTTACGTGCGCAAGGTGGGCGGCACGGGGCTGGGGCTCTCCATCGCCAAGGCGATCGTGGAGCGTCACGGGGGCACGATCACCGTGACGAGCCAACTGGGCCAGGGGAGCACGTTCACCGTGCGCCTGCCGGCGCTGGCCCGCCCGGAGCGCCCCTTGGTGCTCGTCATCGAGGACGAAGTGGCCATCGCTCGCTTGATCGCAAAATACATCGAGAAGATGGGCTACCGGGCCGTGACGGCCTACTCCGCGCGCGAGGGCTTCGATCAAGCTGTCCGGCTCAAGCCCGACTTGATCACTCTTGACGTGCTCATGCCCGATCTCGATGGGTTCGCGCTCATCCAGCAGCTCAAAGCCCACCCCGAGACGGCCCATATCCCCGTGATCTTCCTCTCGATCGTGCAAGATCGTCAACAAGGGCTGCGCTTGGGAGCGTCCGCGTTCCTCACCAAGCCCATTGACGAGCGCAAGTTCTACGAGACGGTGCGGGCGCTGCTGGAGCCCCGCGGCCAGCCCGTCTTAGTCGTGGACGACGATCGCGACTACGCCCAGCTTCTCAAGAGGCTTTTGGAACGCCAGGGCTTTTCTGTTGAGCTGGCCCACGACGGCGACGACGCGCTGAGAAAGATTTTAAGCAAGCGCTATCAGTTGGTGATCTTGGATAAGAATCTTCCCAAGCGTTCCGGGCTTGACGTATTACAAGAGATGCGCAACAGCCGGTCGCTCCATCGCGTGCCGGTGATCGTCATCAGCGGTTCGGCGCACGCGGAGGAGGCGGCACACACGGCGCAGATCTTAGGGGCAAAGAAATTCTTGAGCAAGAAGCTTGCGCCGCAGAGCATCGTGGAGGAGATCGTGCAGTTTTTAGAGTCGAGCAAGCCGAAACTACGCTAACTAAAGGGAAGACCCCTCCCCCAGCCCCTCCCCGGTGCGGAGAGGGGAGACCTCACCCTAGCCCTCTCCGCTTGCGGAGAGGGAAGGGGTGAGGTAGAGGGGCCAGGGGAGAGGGAGCCGGATGCTTCAGCATACGGCTCCCTTACGATATGAAGCGCATCTTACTAGCAGAAGACGATCCGCAGATTGCGCGGCTGGTGAAGTTTAAACTCGAGCGCGAGGGCTTTTCGGTCGAGTGGGTCGAGGACGGCGAGGCCGCGCTGCAGCGCGCGCGTCACGATCAGTTCGATTTGGTGCTGCTCGACGTGATGATACCTGGCAAGGACGGCTTCGCCGTATTAGAGGAGCTGCGCGCTGATGCGCGATATCGCGATCTGCCCATCGTGATGCTGACGGCGCGGGCTGCGGAGCGCGACTTGCAGCGGGGTGCCGCGGCGACTGACTATATCGTCAAGCCCTTCGATCCGGCGCACTTGGTCGAGCGCGTGCGCGCGATTCTAGAGGATCGTTGACAAATCGCGAAGAGCGATATAGCATATCTTTCGGTGAAGAGCACGATGACCCTTAAGACGAAGAGAAGAGCAGAAGATTTCGAAGAGCTACTCGCGGTCAGCCGAGAGGAGCTGCTGCGCCGTGGCGCGCTCTCTGTGCTCACCGAACGCATTTGGCAATTGAGGGAGCGCGTGCATCAGCTTGCTGAGCGGCATGGCTCTCTCGCTGCTCTTGAGCGTCGCCTCAAAGCCGAGGGCGTCCCCCCCGATGATCACTCGTTATATCACGATTGGCTCGAGTGGCGCGCCGCGCAGCATGAGCTCGATCGTCTCCTGGAAGCATTGAAGACGACCATGTAAATGTGGCATGTCACCGTCAAGGCCAAGCTGGAGCGGTCTCGGCTCTTCCGGCGAGTTGAGCTTGTAGGGGCGAAAGTTCGGGCTCAAGTTGATGCTGATCTCTTCCTCGATATTTATTATGATCCGACAAGTCGTAGCTACTCGTATGCGCTCATAGATATGAAGCTACCTGAGCCAGGAGACAAGCGCCTCTTTGGGTGGGATGACTATCCTCATGAACATGTTCCGGAGATTCGGCGTTTGGCAAGCTATCCTCATCACTTTCAGCGTCGTCGGGGAGCGCATTGGGTGTTTAGAGAGTCGCCCATGCGAGGCGAGCTCGAGCACGATATTCCCATAGTCATTCGTCATGTACGGGCGTATCTGAAGAAGCGGCGTACATCGTGATCAGGAGCCTCATGAAAGCCTCGCCGATTGTGATCTGGGGGGTGTTGGGCTGCGCCCTGATAGTCATCTCTTTCGCGTCAATCTGGATTCGCTGGGCCGAGGCCCCGCCCATCTCCATCGCGGCCTATCGCGTGGGCCTCGCGGCGTTCATCTTGACTCCCGTAGCCCTGAGCACGCGATGGCAGAAGCTCCAAGCCCTCTCTCGAAGCGATCTGCGCTATGCGCTGCTTGGTGGAGTCTGCTTAGCACTGCACTTTATCTTTTGGATCAGCTCGCTGGAGTTCACGTCTGTGGCAAGCTCGGTCGTCTTGGTGACGACGAACCCCATCTTCGTCGCGCTCGGCTCATACTTTCTCTTAAAAGAGCCTGTCACAATGAGCTTAATCGTGGGGATCGCGATCTCGCTCGTGGGCGGCGTGTTGATCGGCTACGGGGATTTTCTCGCCGGGCCCAACGTTCTTCTCGGCGATGGGCTGGCGCTCTTAGGAGCAGTGATGGCGTCAGCGTATCTGCTAGTGGGTCGGCGCCTGCGCGCGCACACGGATCTCCTGACGTATATCTTCTTAGTCTACGGCGCAGCAGCGATCGTGCTGCTCGCGACGGCGTTGCTGCTCAAGCAGCCCTTGGCGGGCTTTCCCCAAGAGACGTATCTCTGGTTAATGTTGCTAGCCCTCGGCCCGCAGCTCATCGGGCACACGAGCTTCAATTGGGCATTGAAGCACTTATCGGCGAGCACGGTCGCCGTGATCATCTTAGGCGAGCCTGTGGGCTCGACGGTGCTCGCGTATCTTTTGCTCGGCGAGCCGGTGACGGCGCTCAAGGCCGTCGGAGGCGCTTTGATCTTACTTGGGATTTACTTGAGCAGCCGGCGCTCAGCGGCTCCGTAAAAACTTCAAAATCTCTTGGGTTGTTGGGTCGTTGGGCTCGCCAATATTCGTGATGATCGTCACGTGATCTCGGTTGGGGATCTGAATGAGCGCGGCTTCATTCTCGTATTCTCTTAGCAGCGAGAGCAACCGTCGCGCTTGGGCATCGAAGCCGGGGAAGTCAAACTGCGCGTACATAATGAGAAACGGCGGCTTATTGGGGCCGACGTGCGTGATGGGAGAAGCATCCCGTCGCTGCTGCGGATCGGTCCCGAAGACGATCCGATAGACGTTAAACGGCCCCGGCGGCTCGATCGTCACATCGTAGATCCCGCTGATGGGGATCGCGCCCTTGATCGCGGCGAGCGTCAGTCCATGCGCTTGCAGATATTTTTCGTCGAGGGCCAGCAGGGCTACGAGATGCCCACCCGCTGAGTGTCCCATCACGAAGATCTTCTCAGGATTGCCCCCGTACTGAGCGATATTTCTATAAACCCAGGCAAACGCCCGCGCGACGTCTTCGATATGAGCAGGATGTTGCACCTGCGGGCTCAAACGATAATTGATCACGGCAGTCACAAAGCCCTGCTCGGCGAACGCCCGCCCGATGAACGAGTAGAGATTCTTATCGCCCGAGGTCCAGCCGCCCCCGTGCACGAAGATGAGCACGGGCGCGTCCTTCAGCCCTTCAGGGACGAACAGATCGAGCCGGTGTTTGATGGGATGGGCGTCAGGTCCGTCATAGTACGCTATATCTGTGTAGACTTGGAACGAGTACGGCGGCGACGGCTGGGCCATCCCCCAGCTCGCAAGAGCGACTCCCATAATGACAGAAAGTATTGTGCGCATGAGGCCTCCTTATTAGATGCTCATAGAGCTTGTTGTAGTTGGAGCTTTCTAATCCGCGAGCGCACGGCAGCTAGCTGTTTCACGATGATGTAGACTACAGGCTGGTCTTTCTCCGCTTGTGCTTGCGCGAGCTTGCGACTCCATTGATTGAATTCTTCATCACCTTCTATTTGCATGACGATCAGGGCGTTATCGGGGATGCGCTCGGCAAATCGAGGGTGTTCGAGCACGTATTTTTCAAACTCGAAGAGCAAATCGAGATTTTTCTCGATATAAGCTCGCTCCTTTTCAGTCGGCTGCTGAGCACGCTTCATGGGAATTCCCCCTGGAGAAATCGTTCACGATAGATCTGCCAGTTCTTCTTGATCTCCCGCTCTGCCCTAGTGAGTGCCTCTTGTCTGTTTTATGGTAATGTCGGATCCGCGTATCTATCCATAGTGGCAGTACCCAGCGCTTCTCAGACAAACCATCTACTCCCTATGCCAACGAGCTCTTTATTATTATAGCGAGCCAACGAGCGAGAAGCGAGTGCAGAGCTGGGATTACTCTGCCTTGACGGCCTCTGCCTCGGCAAACTGGAGCGTGTAGAGCGCGTAGTAGAGCCCTTTGCGAGCGAGCAGCTCCTCATGCGTGCCCTGCTCGACCACCACGCCCTTGTGCAGCACAATAATCTTATCAGATTCGCGGATCGTCGAGAGCCGATGCGCAATGGTGATCGAAGTGCGCCCGCGCAAGATCTTCTGCAGCGACTCTTGAATGAGGCTCTCGGTCTGTGAATCAATGTTCGCCGTCGCTTCATCTAAGATCAAGATCTTGGGATCGAACGCGACCGCGCGGGCGAACGCCAAGAGCTGGCGCTGCCCCACCGAGAGCGTCGCGCCGCGTTCTTTCACCTCGGCGTCATAGCCATTGGGAAGCTGCTCGATAAACGAGCTCGCTTGCACGAACCGCGCCGCTTCGATCGCGCGCTCCCGTGAGATCTTCTCGTTCTGCAGGGTGATGTTGCCCAGCACATCCCCGGAGAAGAGAAAGACGTCTTGCAGCACAACCGCCATCTGGGAGCGCAAGAACTGCACATCTAATTCGCGAATATCCACGCCATCTAAGAGAATCTGGCCCTTCTGGATGTCGTAGAGTCGCGTCAGGAGACTGATGATCGTCGTCTTGCCTGAGCCCGTCGGGCCGACGATAGCGACGCGCTCGCCGGGCTCCACCGTGAACGAGACCCCGCGCAACACCCAGTCTTCATCCTCATAAGCGAACCAGACGTCGCGAAATTCTATGCGCCCCTGCACACTTGGAAGGACGCGCCCCTTCCCACGATCCTCAGGCTTCTCGTCGAGCAGCATAAAGATTCGCTCGGCCGAAGCCATCGCCCCCTGCAGAATATTATATTTTTCAGCGAGGTCCCGAATGGGCGCAAAGAGCATCTCGACGTAATTTAAGAACGCCACCAAGCTCCCCAGCGTGAAGACGCCCCGCATGACCCCGCCCCCGCCGTACCAAATAATCAGAGCGACGGCGATCGCGCTCATCATGTGAATGATGGGCTGATAGATCGCGAAGACCATCAGCTGGCGCATGTTGGCTTCGTACTCTTCTTGGTTGATGGACTGAAACGTCTTATAGCTTCGCTCCTCTTGGGCGAAGAGCTGAATGATCCTCATGCCGGAGAGGCTCTCTTGCATATACGCATTGAGTTTCGCTAACTTTCGGCGAAAGTCGCGGTAGGCATCGCGGGCGCGCTTGCGGAACTCCCACGTCGCATAGGCAATGATCGGGGCTAAGACCAAAATCAAAAGCCCAAGCTGCCAGTTCAATTGCAACATAATAATAAAGATTCCCAAGACCAAAAAGACGTCTTTGAACAGATAGACCAAGACCGACGCATACATCTCGTTGATGGCTGCGACGTCGTTGGTGGCGCGGGTGACGAGCCGGCCCACAGGGTTTCTGTCAAAGAACTTTGTGGGCAGCTTCATCAGGTGATCGAAGATCTGCGTGCGCATGTCGCGCATGATCTTCTGTCCGCTCAGCTGCAACAGATAGACTTGGGCGAAGCTCGCGATTAGTCTGATCACAAGAATCCCCACGAAGATCGCGGCTAACAGATAGAGCCCACCAAGCCGTCCTGGGCGAATATACTGATCTATCGCGATCTTGGTGAGGTAGGGCAGGGTCAACTCGCAGAGCGTGATGACGACGATGAGCCCAAAACAGAGTATAAAGAGCTTCGTATAGGGCTTCACGTAAGTGAGCAGACGGCGCATGATCGCCGCGTCATACGCCGCTCCGAGCTTCTCTTCTTCCCAGTGATAGGTCATAGTCGCACGGCCTCCTCGGCTTGCTGGAGCTCGTAGAGTCGCGCGTAGATGCCGTCGAGCGCGAGGAGTTCCTCGTGCCGTCCGCGCTCCACGATCCGCCCCTGATCGAAGACCAAGATCAGATCCGAGTCCTTGACGGCTGAGATGCGATGCGCGATGACGATCGCGGTCTTCGATCTCATAAAATCTTTGAGATTGCGCAGGATCTCTTCTTCTTTCTCGGCGTCGACTGCCGAGAGCGCGTCGTCGAAGATCAAAATTTTGGGGTTGAGCAGGAGCGCGCGTGCCATCGCCACGCGCTGCTTCTGCCCGCCCGATAAGCTGACGCCGCGCTCGCCGACGATCGTGTCCAAGCCGTTGGGGAATTCTAGAATCTCATCATAGATGCCGGCGAGCTTGGCCGCCGCGATGATCTCTTCTTCGGAAGCTGTAGGCCGCCCAAACGCGATGTTCTCGCGGATCGTTGCAGAGAAGAGAAACGGGTCTTGAGGGACGAGCGCGATCGCGCGGCGCAGCTCGCTCAAGCGAATGCGACGCACATCTACGCCTCCGATGAAGAGCGTGTTCTCTGGGGGGTCGAAGACCCGCAGCAGTAGATGCACGAGCGTGCTCTTGCCGGAGCCCGTCAGCCCGACGATCCCAAGCTTTTGGCCCTCTTCGAGAGAGAACGAGACGTCGCGCAAGACCGGGCGCCCGTTGGTCTGGGGATAGCTGAACGTCAGCCGCCGACACTCCAACGAAGCTTCTTTGGGGAAGGGCCGGGCGTCGGGCACGTCGGTGATCTCCGGCTCGGTTCTTAAAATCTTCTCGATGCGCTCCATCGAAGCCGCCCCGCGTTGCATCAAGTTAATGACGAAGCCCAGGGCCATCATGGGCCAGGTGAGCATCCCCAAGTACGACGTGAACGCGACAAAATCGCCTAAGCTGATCGCCCCGGAGATCACTTTTTGTCCGCCGACCAAGAGCACAATAGCGCTGGAGAGCCCCGCGAGCAGCGCGATCATCGGCTCAAAAAACCCCTGCACCCGCACCAAGCTGAGGTTCTTCTCGATGAAGAAGTCATTGGTGCGCCCAAAATCTTTAGAAAACCCAGCTTCTTGAGCGAAGCTCTTGATGACGCGCACCCCGGAGATCGCCTCGCGGACTTTTTCGGTGAGCAGCGAGAACGCCTCTTGCACTGCCATAAAGCGTTTGTGGATCATGCGCCCAACGACGACGACGAAGACCGTCACCAAGGGCAACGGGATGAACGCATACAAGACGAGCTGCCAATTGATCGAGAGCATCGCGGCGAGCGAGAACGAGACCATGATGATCGCATCAGCAAGCGCTAAGACGCCCATGCCACAAGCGAACTGAACGGCTTCGACGTCGTTGGTCGCGTGGGCCATGAGGTCGCCGGTCTTGGTGTTGGCGAAAAAATTCGCCGAAAGCTTGACCAAGTGCGCATAGAGCCGGTCGCGCAGGTCGCGGCGGATCATGCGCGACGCGCCGAAGATAAAATAGCGCCAGAAGAAGCGAAAGATCGCAACGACGAGCGCAATGCCCAAGATATACCCAGCGTAGAGGACAAGCTGGGCGGTGCCCGTCTGGGCGAGCTCGTCAATCGCCGCGCGGATGATGAGCGGGACGACAAGCTGCGCCCCGTCCACGATAAAAAGAGCAACTAATCCCAGAAATATTCGGGCTCTGTAGAGCCACAGATAGTGCAAGATGCCACGCATGGCTGAGTGACGCTTTCTACACCAACTCTAAGAAGAGCAGCTTGGGATTCTCTAGATAGCTGATAATCTTCTTGCAGAAGCGCGCCCCCACGTCACCGTCTATCAGACGATGATCGAACGAGAGCGAGACGTACATGATGTCGCGAATGACGATCTGGTTGTCTCTGACGACTGGGCGCTTCTTGATCTCGTGAATCCCCAAGATCGCCACTTCAGGGTAGTTGATGATCGGCGTGGCAAAGAGCCCTCCCAGAGCCCCTAAACTCGTGATGGTGAATGTGCCCCCTTGAAGATCACTCAGAGCGACCTTGCCCTCACGAGCAGCCTTCGCCAACCGCTCGATCTCCATAGCGATCTCTACAAGACTCTTTCGGTCGGCGTCTTTGATCACAGGGACGATGAGTCCCTCGTCGGTCGCGGTGGCGATCCCGATGTTATAATATTTTTTGATGACGATCTCGCCCTTGGCTTCGTCTATGGAAGCGTTGAGGATAGGCATTTCCTTGAGGGCGGCGACGCTCGCCTTGACGATGAACGGCAGATAGGTGAGCTTGACGCCCTTCTGCTCGGCGAGCGGCTTCATCTGCTCGCGCAACTGAATGAGCTCGGTCATGTCCACTTCGTCAACGTACGTGAAGTGCGCGGCCGTTGTCTTCGATTGGTGCATGTGCTCAGCGATGCGCTTGCGGATGCCGCGCAAGGGGATGCGCTCCTCGCGCCGGTCGGTGACGACGGCGCTGGGCGCGAACGCTGGAGCTGCCGGGGACGGCGTTGGGGCAGGGCTTGGGGTCGGCGGCGGCTGTGGCGCCGTGCGCGCAGCGGCGAAGCGACGCACGTCCTCATCGGTGACGCGCCCGCCGGGACCAGTCCCGCGAATTTGAGCGATATCAACGCCCAGCTCGCGCGCGAGCTTACGCGTCGCCGGGGTCGCCAAGACGCGCTGAGCCGGCGCTGCCGTCGGAGATGGTGGAGGCGACGCGGCGACAGTCGTAGCCGTAGCTTCGGACCTAACCCCCTGGCCCCCTTCCCAAGCCCCCTCACCCCTCTGCTCCCCTCTCCCTCGGAGGGGAGAGGGGATGGGGGTGAGGGTGGAAGAACTCCCCTCTCCGTGTCGGGGAGGGGCTGAAGGAGGAGTCTTTTGCGATTCTGGCTTAGCCTCGCCAAGCTCTTCGATAATCACCAAGACTGAGCCGACCTTGACGGTCTCGCCCTCTTTCGCGTTGAGCTTGAGAATCTTTCCCGCGCGCGGGGCGGGAATCTCGACAGTAGCTTTATCGGTCATCACCTCGACCATCGGTTGGTCTTCGCGGACGATGTCGCCCTCTTTGACGAGCCATTTGACGATTTCGCCTTCGTGGATCCCTTCGCCGATATCGGGCAGCCTGAACTCAAAAGGCATCGCAACACTCCTTTACACAGGGTCTTGCTATAGATTGTAAACGCTGGGGGAGCTTTCTGCCACACTTACCCAAGAAAGGGCTTTAGAACCATATCCCCACGGTGGCCACTGGCTGGACCCCCATCCACATCCCAAGCGTGAGATTGATCTGCGCGTACCCAAAGCGCCCGGCTATTGGGAATTCTTGCCCAATCACAATCTTCAGATACGTCTGGTACCAAACTCCCTTGTCCCAGCCGACCGTATCCTCCCACCGCGCTATGCCCGCCCCGGCACCCAAGTAGGTCCGCTCCACTACGTAGCTGATCAGCACCCCATCGGCCAGCACAATCCAATCATCCGCTCCTACGTTTCTGATGAGCACCCCCTCAAGCAAAGCTGAGAATATCACAGGAGAAGGGAGCTGGAGCCGCACTGCCCCTCCGACAAAAGAGTAGCGCGTCGGTGAGACCATCCAATAGACCCCCACCCCAGAACGAAACGAAGGCGCTGCCGGCTCCTGCGCCCACGCCATGACCGGCAGCGCCATCCCTACAGCTAAGACAAGCCCATGCGCAAGTCGGCTCATCAGCGCAGCACGACTATCTTCTGCACGGCACTCCTGTAGATCGCATCCACGCCCTTGACACTGATGACCGCCAGATAGACGCCGTTGGCTACTGTGTGTCCATCGGTGCTCTGCAGGCGCCACACAAGCTGACTGCCAGGGACAAACTGCGTCGTGTACACCTCGCGCCCTTGCAGATCATAAATCTGCACCCTGATCGCTTCGATGCCCTCGCCCAGTGCTCGGAAGCGCAGCGCGCGCGCCTCGCGCTCGACCCGCAACCCTGTCACCCGCAACGGCAGGGCGCTCCCGCCCTCACGGATACGATAGACCTGCACGATCGGGTCCTCGCGGTCGCCATCCCCGTTGAGGTCCTGCTGGACGCGCGGCTCGAAGACCCAGAACGTGATCAAGTCCTCATAGATGTCCGGCTCAAAGCCAAGCTGCCCCGTGTTGAAGACTTGACCTGCCTCCAGATCATAGTAGCGAATCACCGTATCGAGACGATCGCCGTCGCCGGTGAGGTCAAGCCCAAGGGCCGCCTCATCCGTCTGGAAGACGATGAAGCGCCCGAAGACCGCCGGGTGGCTCCCCACGGCGCCGGTGTCGCGCACCGTCTGCGTCGCCACGTCATAATAGCGAATGAGCGGCCGCCCAGAGGCATCCAGCGCCGTGAACGCCACGATCTTCTCGTAGATGACCGGCTGATCCCCTCGCACGCCGGTGTCGCGCAGCTGCCGCTGCCGCAGATCGTACAGCCACAGCGTCCCCGACGAACCTACGAAGACCACGAGATCCTCCCAGATGGCAGGCTGGCTCCCTGAGCTGATCATCTCGACGCGGTCAGCGTCAATGTTCCACAGGGCTATCTGCCCATCGCTCTCGAAGACGACGTTCCGTCCCCAGATGGCCGGGTGCGCAGCTTTGTAGAGAGTTCTGCGCACGGCGCCTGTGCCCAGATCGTACATTCCAAGATACTTCTCATCGTCCACGAAGACGATCGTCTGCTCGTAGATATCGAGATCCTTGGGCGTGCAGGAGACGAAGACCTTGGTGTCCACGATGCGGCCGGTTTGTAAGTCCCTGTAGCGCAGGACGCAGTCGTCCAGTCTCTTGTTGCGGTTGAGGTCTTGGTTGGGGCCGCGCCCGTAGTGCACTTCGGGGCTGGGGAAGACCATGATCGAGCCCCAGATGGGCGGGTCGCCCCCGATAGGACCCGACTGCACTTCAGTAGGCTCCGCATCAGAGTTATTAGCTGTGTTAGGGTCAAGAGTATCGCTGGTGACAGTAGCAGTGTTGGAGATAGTTCCTGGAGCCGTCACAGTCACGACGATCGTGATCGTCACGGAGCCACCGGCAGGGATATTCCCCAGGTTGCACGTGACCACCCCAGCGCTGTGGACACACCCTGGGCTGGCGCTGACGAACGTCACTCCGCTGGGGAGCGTATCCGTGACCACGACGTTCGTGGCTGCGTCAGGCCCACCATTGGTGACCGTGATCGTGTAGGTGAGGTTGTCTCCGACGGTGACAGGATCGGGGGAGTCAGCCTTGGAGATCTCTAGATCAGCTTGCGCGGCTAAGGGGCGAATCAATCGGGCAAATTGATAGCGATCGACGCCGGAGCCTGTGGGAGACTCGATCGCCCCGCCGGGCTCCCCTGGGGGATTGGGGAAATCCCCATTGTAACTATAATTCGCATTGATGGACAGATCGCTCTGGACGTAGACGTAATGCGGCGTGCAATCCTGAAGCTTGCCGCCATTATCAACGAAGGCTTGAGCGATCTGGAAGTAGGAACGCGCACTGTTGATAGTGAAGCCCGTGGGGCCGTAGTTCCCATTGCTATCGGAGACCGCAGAGGTATACGTGCCGGTACATGGGCGATTATTCTCTTCGATGACGATAGTGAGTCCGGTGACGGGATTGCCGCCCGTATCCTCGACGCGCACGTAGCCGTACCAATCCTGGCGCATGCGCCCCGCTGCGTTGTCGTACCAAGAGTTAGCGCCACTGATTGCAGAGAGGCCTTGAGGAAGCCGAGTATCAATGGCGAACACGCCCCACGCGCCGTTGCCCCCTATGGTATTGCCCGTGATGGTGGGCTGGGAGAGCACATCATCGCCTACAGTAGCGGGCGAGTCATCTTGCCCGAAGAAGACAAGCGCGTGAATCCCGTTCTGGGCATTACCAGTGATAGTATTGCCCTCAATACTAGGTGAGGCGCCGACGAGACGAATGCCATCAGCCTGGTTGTTACTAATATTGTTGTTCTCAATAACGGTCCCGCCTCCATCGCGACGGACGAGAATGCCATCGTTGTTGTTCTGAGTGATCAAGTTGAAAAGGATCTGTGTGCGGGCTGGGCCAGGGGCAGTGAAGCTGTCCGTCTGGAGGTCGAAGGGCGGTGCATCGGGGTCTGGCGGAACAGCGTCAGGGTAGTCGTTAATCACCGCAACCCCGCGACCGTTGGCAGAGACCTGGTTTCCACCGATAACGTTGTCGTCCGTTCCCGGACCGACAACTTGCACCCCGTCAAACACATGGTAAGCAATGTCATTCCCCACGACGAGATTATTTGTAGCTCCGTTGTTGATGACGACCCCGGCGTTGTCGTAGCCGACGGGGGGGCTGACGTCTGCCCCGCCCCAGATCGTGTTATTTTGAACAGTATTATTGCTGGTCCCAGCGCCAGAGATCAGCACGTCCTGATATCGGTTATAGCGAATCGTGTTGGCTTCGATCGTGTTATTCGTCGTGCCGCCAAAGAGTGAGACGCCGGAATTATCGTTCGGGGCAGGGTTACCGTTAGGATCAACGCCAATCACGTTGAGCCGCACGTCGTTGTTCCTTGTGCCAGCATCGCGGATCAAAACGCCCTCTTGGCGGTTGGAGTAGATATAGCTCGGCCGCGGTGGGATGATACTATTGTCTCTAGTAATGTCTACAAACTGCGGGCCATCACTACCAAACGGCGTCCTCTCAACCAAAATCCCCTGGGCAGCGTTTTGGTAGATGTCGCATCCGAGTATATCAACATTGGTAACCGCCCCGGCGATCTGGATGCCCACGCCGTCTACAGCAGGGACACCGTTCCTCCGAATAGTGTTCTGCCGAATGGTGATATTCGTCGGGGCTTGATCTGTGGCAAAGTCTTCTATCACGGTGATCCCGTTGCCGCCGTTGTCTTCAATAATATTATTAAAGAGACTTATGGTGTTACTGGTGCCGACGATGAACACCCCGCTGCTGAGGCCGTTCTGGCCATTGTTCGAGACTGTTGAATTGTCTATGCTTACAACGCTGCTATCGCGCACGACGACGCCTTCGGCATCGTTACCAGATATGCTGCTATTCGAAATAGTAACAGTGTTCACTCCGTTGAGATAGATCCCAGCCCCTGCGTTGTTAGTGACCGTCACCCCCTGCAGCAACGCGGCATCCGCTCCAGGGTTGAGCGCGATGGCCGCACCCCCGGCCCCGGCGTTCGTAATCGTGATCGGACCCTGAATCGTGATATTAGCACTATTGAGCGAGAGTGGAATAGCAATCCCGTTAGCATCAATAGTAATCCCTGTAGCAAGGCTTGTAGCATTAATCGTAGTGCCTGAATCATTGCCAATCCAGAGGCCTCCCAAAGCTGTGCTCAGGGTAATAGTAGCGCCATCAAGCGAGGGAGCGAAGACGATCACATCTCCCGGAGCCCCATTAAAATTGGCTACTAAGATCGCCTCGCGCAACGAGCAGTCATTATTCCCCGGAGGCGGACAGTCCACCCAAGGATTATTTACTACATCAGCGTTCGTAGTCACGGTGATCGTCCACGCCAAGGCGGGCGCAGCGTACACGATACAAATAAAAGCCCACAGCAGGGCGAGGACCTTAGAGAGTTCTCCGCGCTTCATGGCGAAGGCCTCCTTCATCCTAGTCTTTTGGTCTGATTATAATCTTTTGAAAAAAAAAAGTCAAGATCTATGAGAGGGACTGTGAGAAGCAATGATCAACGGATAATAAGCATTGTAATGAGGCCGGAGCCCTCGGCGAGAGGCTCCAACGCCTTGCCAAGAAGCGCCCCTTCGCAGAGTTTTGGGCTGGCGCAGCGCATGGCATAGCCGGGCTTTGAAGCGCTCGTGAGCAGATCCCCCGGCCGGATCGGGCCGTTCTCCGTCGTCGCTTTCACAGGGACACGCCCAAGGAGCGCCAAAAGTCGCCTCTCTCCTGGCTCCAGACCTAACCCCCCGGCCCCCTTCCCAAGCCCCCTCACCCCTCTGCTCCCCTCTCCCTCGGAGGGGAGAGGGGATGGGGGTGAGGGTGGAAGAACTCCCCTCTCCGTGTCGGGGAGGGGGCGGGGGAGGGGGCTTCCCGCACTCAGCTTCCCCCCCAGCACAACCCCCGGAGCCGTCGAGATCACTCCCGCGACCA